>SWCD01020186.1_pt1 | contig 54999 bp, 44 predicted proteins | sample 4693011 | NCBI WGS metagenome assembly SWCD01 (sample SAMN10267278, study PRJNA491770) | bioreactor metagenome | isolation source: DHS bioreactor inoculated with marine | place: Japan: Omine Ridge, Nankai Trough
GGGGGGGCTTATGGCCGATAATTGTTTTCTTCGGCTTGCGATCCTGGTCTTGGACGGAACGTACCGGCATTCATCAGGCTACCACCCAGGGTGAAGAATGGCAGCCTGTTTTTTGTTTCCATCTCAAGCTATGCAGGTGATTGATGGTTATCCCAATGTCCTGCCTATTAATTCGCCCAATCTAACCGTCTTGCCGGCCTTGAATTCGGCCTCCCACTGCATTTTATGCTGGCCGAATAAAACAATAATTGTGGAGCCCATGTTGAAACGGCCGACCTCTTCGCCGATTTTCAACGTAGGAGCATCATCCTGATACTGCCAACTGCGTACGGAGTGTATGGTCGGCGGGGATACGACACCATGCCAGACGGTTTCAATGCTGGAGACAAAAATAGCTCCGACCAGCACCAGTGCCATGGGACCTGCCTCCGTATCAAAAATGGCGGCCACGCGTTCGTTCCTGGCGAACAGCCCCGGTACGGAATTGGTCGTGGCGGCATTGACGCTGAACAGGCGGCCCGGGATGTGCACCATTTCTTTTAATGTGCCGGTCAAGGGCATGTGCAGGCGATGATAGTCTTTCGGCGATAAGTAAATGGTGGTGAAGGAACCATTATTGAAAGGTTCGGCACGTTCCGGGCTGCCGCCCAGCAAATCCGTGGCGGTAAAGCTTTTGCCCTTGGCCTGAAAGATATCGCCGTCGGTGATGGCGCCCGCCTGGCTGACGGCCCCGTCCGCGGGGCAGGCAATGGCGTTTCTGTCGGCGCAGAAAGGCCGGATGCCCGGCTTGAGTTCGCGGGTAAAGAAATGGTTGAAGCTTTTGTAGGCTTCGATATCCTGCTCCAGCGCTTCATTCATATTGACGCCGTAATGCCTGATGATCTGTTTGATGAACAGGTTTTTCCAGAGGCGGTTCTCAGAATGCGTCAGCACGCTCATCATTTGGGATAAGGTGTGATGCGGTAAAGCATATTGCGGTAAGGTCGTCAGGGCTTCTTTTATATTCATGAATGATTACTGTCGGGTATTTTGCCGCTTAGGAAATAGGCAAAAGCGATGACTTCCGCGACGGCAATATAGAGTTCATTGGGTATTTCTTCACCTAACGGAATTTGAGCCAGAATTCTTGCCAGTTCCGGCTCGGTTTGCAGCGGGATTCCGTGTTGTTCGGCGATTTGCAGAATGTGCTCGGCTGTAAGGCCTTGACCTTTGGCGGTCACTTTCGGCGCATTCGTGCCATCGTACTTCAACGCGATGGCGATATCGCTGGTGAAATAGGTCTTGGGCATATCCGATCAGGGTAGGCTGACCAGTTCCGGTGCGCGCCAGTCGCTGTTTCTATGTTCTACGACGACAGTCGTGTAAATCCCGCCGCGCACATTAAATTCGGCGCGGATGCGCATGAAGTTGGGAGATATGGCTTTGACGATATCATTCAGTATTTCATTGGTGACGGCTTCATGAAAAGCGCCTTGCTCGCGGAAAGACCACATATACAGCTTCAGTGATTTCAATTCCACGCAAAGCGCGGCCGGCACATACTCGATCGTAATCTTGGCGAAGTCCGGCTGGCCGGTTTTTGGGCACAGGCAGGTAAATTCAGGAATATCGATGCGTATCGTATAATCGCGGCCCCGTTGCGGGTTATCGAAGATTTCCAGGTCTTTGCTCGGTTGTGTTGTCATTGTTGCGTGATAAGTAAAAAGTAAATAAAAAGTCGAAACTCAGCAGAATATCGTTAATAATACGCGGTTATTTTAATTCAAGTGCAGGGATATTCATACCAGTTATGAAACTGGAAAAAATCAAGCTTTCAGGTTTCAAATCATTTGTCGATCAGACGGTCATCCCGATTACCGGCAATTTGACGGCGATAGTCGGGCCTAACGGCTGCGGGAAGTCCAATATTATCGATGCGGTACGCTGGGTCATGGGTGAAAGTTCCGCCAAGCACCTGCGCGGGGGCAGTATGGCGGACGTGATTTTTAACGGTTCATCCGGGCGCAAGCCGGTCAGCACCGCTTCCGTCGAATTGGTTTTCGACAACAGCGAAGGCAAGTTGGGCGGCGAGTATGCGCAATACGATACCATTGCCATCAAGCGCCAGGTCAGCCGCGATGGTCAGTCTTTGTATATGCTGAACGGCTCGCGTTGCCGTCGCAAGGATATCACCGACATATTTCTGGGTACGGGTCTGGGCTCCCGCAGTTATGCCATTATCGAACAGGGCACGATCTCGCGCATGGTCGAAGCCAAACCCGAGGATTTAAGGATACATATCGAAGAAGCGGCCGGTATTTCCAAATACAAGGAGCGTCGTCATGAAACCGAAGCGCGCATGAAGCATACGCGCGAAAACCTGGAGCGGTTGAATGATCTGCGCGAGGAAGTCGAGAAACAGCTCAAGCATCTGCAAAAGCAGGCCGAAAAAGCCGAAAAATACACCGAACTTAAAAAGCAGGAACGCCAGTTCAGGCTGGAACTGCTGGCAATGCGCTGGAATGCCTATCATCAGGCCGCGCAGCAGTTGGAAATAAAACTGCAGGCCGTGGCTGCCGAGCATAACCGCCTGTTCGTTCAGTTGCGTGATATCAATAACAGCCTGGAGGACAAGCGTGTAGAGCATAAAGTCCAACAGCAGCATACGGCCAGCTCTCAGGGCGAATATTATCAGGTCGTCGCGGAAGTCAGCGGTCTGGAACAGGCAATCAAGCACAATGAGATGAGCCATGAGGAAACCCGGCTGGAAATCAACCGTTCCCGTCAGCAGGCTGATCAGGCATTAAGCGAACTTCAGGCCGATGTGCAGCAGTTGGAAGAAATACGACAGGCTCTGGAAGAATCCGAAGAAGCTTTGATTGTCGCTGAGGAAAGGCAAGATGAGGTTTTGCATCTTCAGCAGGAATCGCAGCATCAAAGAACATCCTGGCAGCAGCAATGGGAAGCGTACCGTACTGAAAGTGCGAAATACAAGGAACAGGCTGAAGTGCATCGGGTAAAGACCGGTCAATTGGAAAGCCAGAGCCGGCAATTGCAGATCCGTCTGGATAAATTGCATGGCGAGCGTGATGAGTTGTCGGCCAGCCAGCTGCAAACGGATATCGAGACGCTGGATGCCGGCATCGAGCTGATTGAATCGCAACGCGCCGATCTGCAGAGCCAACTGGAGCAGCTCCATCAGCAAATTCGCGAGCAGCGCCAGCAGGTCAAGGTCTTGCACGATGAGCTGCATGCGCGCCGCTCGGAAATGCATGGCGTGAAAGGCAAGATCACCTCGCTGGAATTACTTCAGCAGCATGCCATGGGCAAGGATAATAAAAATCTGACTGCCTGGCTGGCGCAAATGAATCTGGCCGATAGCCAGCGCCTGGCGGAATTTCTGGAAGTGGAGTCAGGCTGGGAGACGGCCGTGGAAACCGTGCTGGGCGGTTATCTGGAAGCGATCTGCATCGACAGCGCCGATGCAGTCATGCCGGGATTGCCGCATTTGGCAAATGAATCGCTGACGTTGGTTGAGACCAGTCTCAGAAGTTCGGCAGAAGCAGGTGCACCGCCGACGCAATTGCTTGGTAAAGTAAAGGCGCCGTGGGATTTAAGCGATCTGCTGTCCGGGGTTTATTGCGCTGACACGGCTGAAGCGGCAAGAACCCTGTCGACCCGGCTCAAGCCGTACGAGTCCGTCATTACGCCGGACGGGACTTGGTTCGGACCGGGCTGGCTGAAAATTATCCGCGCCAAGGACAGTAAAACCGGCGTGCTGCAGCGCGAGAAAGAGTTGCGCCTGCTGAAGCATAGGCAGGAAGAATTACAATTTGAAATTGAAGGATTCGAAGATCAGTTGGAAACAACTGAAGCGAGCTTGAAAGAGGCGGAAGTCAATCGCGAGTCCATGCAGCGGCAGGATAGCAGTCTGGGTTCTGAGTTATCGCTTAAAAATGCTGAATTCAGTGCCTACTCGGCACGTTGGGAGCATCAGCAGCGCAGGCTCGCTCAAGTTCACCAAGAAATAGACGATATCGTCCACGAGACTACCGAAAACGCGGCGTTGATTGCGGAGTCCCGCTTGCTGCGGGAAGAAGCTGAACAGGCTTTGGCAACACTGGATCAGGAAAGGCAAAGCCTGGAAGCGCTGAACCAGGAACTGCAGTCCCGGCAGCATGAGGCCGAACAATCCGTTCATGAAGCCCGGCAGCAAGTTTATAGCATCAAGGCGCAGGTTGAATCATTAAAGTCGTCGGAAAACCTGACCGCCAGACAGATTGAACGTTTGCAGGTACAACATCAGCAGGCGGTTGAGCGCATTGGCGAGCTGGAGAAAAAGCTACAGCAAACCCTGGCGCCGCTGGACCAAGAGAAGCAGCAACTGGAGCAATTGTACTCAAGCAAGGACCGGCTGGAGGCCGATCTGAAAACACAACGCCAGGCCCAGGATGAACTCGAATTGGTGATTACCCATTTATCGGAAGAGCAGGTTCGTGTACAAAGGGCTCTCGAAAGCGAGAAGGAAGCGCTCGATAAAATACGTTTTGAGCTCCAGGAAAGCAAGGTTCGCCAGCAGACAGTCAATGAACAGCTTAAGGAAATCGATGCCGATGCCGAACAGGTGCTGAAAAACCTGTCCGAGCAGGCCGAAGAGCAAAGCTGGAAACGAAGAGTCGACGATTTGACGGCTCAAATTGAACGTTTGGGTACAATTAACCTGACCGCGATAGAAGAATACAAAGCGCAGTCGGAACGCATGGATTTCCTGAATGAGCAGCACGCGGATCTGATTGAGGCCCTGCAGACGCTGGATCAGGCGATCAGCAAAATTGATAAGGAAAGCAGGCTGCGTTTTAAAGAAACTTTCGATAAAATAAACGGCGGTTTGCAGGAAAAATTCCCCAAGTTGTTTGGCGGCGGTCAAGCTTATCTGGAATTGACCGAGCAGGATTTGCTGGAATCGGGTGTCAACATCATTGCCCGGCCTCCCGGTAAAAAGAACAGCTCCATTCATTTGTTATCAGGCGGAGAAAAAGCGCTAACGGCCGTTGCGCTGGTGTTTTCGATCTTTGAACTTAATCCGGCGCCTTTCTGTTTGCTGGACGAAGTCGATGCGCCTTTGGATGATGCAAATGTTGGAAGATTTTCACGAATGGTTGAAGAAATGTCGGCATCTGTTCAGTTTTTATATATTTCCCATAACAAGGCCACCATGGAAATTGCAAAACAACTGGCAGGTGTTACTATGAAAGAGCCGGGCGTCTCCCGGATGGTCGCGGTTGATATTGAAGAAGCAGTGAGTTTGGCGGAAAACTAATGGATAAAGAAATATTGAGAATTGTAATTATAGCAACCGGACTGGTTGTCATTATCGGCATGTTGCTTTGGGCTTTTTTAAGAAACAGAAAAACACAACATGACATGGATTTTTATGGTGGCGGAGAAGCGCCTAAAGGTGCCGACGAAACGCTGTCATTCAAAGAGGATTACAGCGATGACTTTGAAATTAGGCCTATAAATTCCACTAAACGCGGCACTCATTATGCCGAAAAATCGAATCATCATGATGAAAGCGATGATGACTATTATGAGCCGGAAGACGATGATTATGTCGAACCGCCGCCTCGGTTTGTCGCTCCTGAAATTATCCAGTTCAGCCTGATGGCCAAAAACGAGGAAGGTTTTAACGGTGTGGATCTGGTGAGAGCGTTTGAAATGGTCGGGCTTGAATATGGCAGTTTGAAAATCTTTGAGCGACTGGATGCTAACCGGTTGGTCGATTTCGGCGTTGCCAGCATGGTTGAGCCAGGCACTTTTCCGTCCACGGATCTGGATACATTCTATTGCCCGGGCATCGTGTTTTTTATGCAGCCTGAAGCAGTTGACGATGCGCAGGCCGTTTTTGACGACTACGTGCAAACCATCCAATTATTGGCTGCGGAATTGAATGGCGTGATCCGTGATCATCAAAGGCAGCCTTTGACGGAAACCACAACCCGACTGATTCGGCAAAGCTTGTAAATCACTGATGCTTAACAGCGTGCAATTAAAAATTCTTCATGACTCCGAGCCGGATACAATATTATCACCCGATCTTATCGGACAAATCGCCGCCCAGGCCGATGCCAGTCAACTGACGGATGAGCAACTGCTTGAGTTTTTAAAAATCTGCAATGTGCTATATCGCGGCGGTGAACCGCTGATTTCCGATTATCTCTATGATTCGGTGTTTTTGGCTGAACTGCAGCGCAGACATCCGCATCATCCTTATCTGGAAGCGGTGGAGCCGGAAAAAGCCTTTGTCGGCAAGACGGTCGCTTTGCCCGAGAAAATGCTATCCACTGATAAAGCCTACAAGTCGGACGAGATTAATCGCTGGTTAACACGCATAGAGAAAGCCGCTGAAGAAATCAATGTTGATCCATCCGGGTTAATGTTTAGAGTTACCCCTAAACTGGATGGTTATGCGGCATACGATGACGGGAAGATCCTGTACACGCGCGGCGATGGTCGTAAGGGCACCGACATTAGCCGGGTTTTTGAACGAGGACTGATCGTTGGCGGTAACGGTCAAAGAGGGCAAGGTGCGGGCGAAATTGTCGTCAGCCAAAACTATTTCAATACTTACCTGGCCGATTATTTCGAAAATGCCCGTAATTTCCAGGCCAGCATTATCCGGGAAAAAGAGCTGGAACCGCATGCGCTGGAAGCGATACGAAATCATGCCGCGATTTTTTATCCATTTTCGCAGTTGCCCGGGAGACACGTCTCTGCCGCGGAGATCCGGGCTGATTTCTCCAATATTGTTGAAGAAGTGCGTTCAATGGTCGATTATGATGTTGATGGCGTGATTTTCGAAGTAACGCATGATGCGGTAAAAAAGCACATGGGCGCAACGCGGCATCATCACCGGTGGCAGATTGCCTATAAAAACAATATCGAAACGGCCACGGTCAAGGTATTGAGAGTCACGCCGCAAACCTCACGTTCCGGGCGCGTTAATCCGGTTGCCGAGTTGGAGCCTACCAGGCTCAGCGGTGCCATGATTTCCAGGGCGACAGCGCACCATTATGGCATGGTCAAAGGGCAGGGCATAGGCGCTGGCACTATTATAGAATTGACCCGCAGTGGTCTCGTTATACCTAAAATTGAGCGCGTCATTACACCACAATCTCCGCAGATTCCGGACAGATGCCCCAGTTGCGGCAGCGAGCTGGTCTGGGACAGTGATTATTTGTATTGTTTGAACACAACGCAATGTCCAGCCCAAATTGAAAATACAATTGAGCATTTTTTCAGGACGTTGGCGAATGTCGACGGTTTTGGCCTTAAAACAATCGAAAAACTGCATGCTGCAGGAGTCAACTCGGTTTATGCGGTTTATCAATTGGATATGGAACAGCTTCAGAAGATGGGGTTTGGCGATAAAACCGCTCAAAATTTATTAGATCAATTGCAACGCAGCAGAAATGAAGCGATCGAAGACTGGCGGTTTCTGGGTGCCTTCGGGATTTACAGAATGGGGCTCGGTAATTGTGAGCGTCTGCTTCAGCACTATCACCTGACGGATATCTTTAAACTGACGGTTGAAGATATCACCGCTATTGAAGGATTTGCGGAAAAAACCGCCGTGGCGGTGGTAGAGTGTCTAAAAAAAGTTGAACATGACTTTATGCAAATTTATCAATTAGGCTTCAATCTGATCCCAACGCCTTTGATAAGCGAGCAACAGCAAACAAGCAGTCCGGTTTCAGGTAAAACGATCGTGTTTACCGGTACAATGCAGCACGGCAAACGCGATGATATGAAAAAAGAAGCCAAGCGCCTAGGGGCGAAAGTCGCCGATTCGGTCACGGGAAAAACCGACTATCTGGTGACAGGCGCCGAGGTGGGGGCGGCGAAAATCAATGCCGCCATGCAAAAAGGCGTCCGTGTCATCAGTGAAGAAGAGTATCTGTCATTATTAAGCGGGTAGCTCTCAGATCTCACCTTCGTTTAAATTTTAGTTTAGCGAAGCACTTGGGGCTAGAGTGCTGATCGGCAATTAAGCGAAAACAAAGCCCATTCGTCTAGTATGGGAATATTTTCATAAGTATTTTTGTGTGCGATAACGCACATATTTTTTTACTGTTGCGATTAAACTACATTTTATTATTTTTAAACAACGGGTATACTGTCTAACAGGAAGATCGTTCTTCGTCGACTCTCGGCATTTGGAGCATTACTGGCCGAACCAAAACTAACATGCTAACGCAGATCAACATTTAAGGATTAATTTATGCAAACACAAGATGAGTACAAACAAAAACAAACAAACCAACTGCATGAGTTGAGCGTTAAAACCGACGCTGGAATTGCAAAGAAAAATGCTCTGGTAAAAACCCGCTTACTGGCGCTTGCATTGTCAGGCATGAGCGTGGTGTCGGCTGCTCAGGCTGAAGATTACCGGGAACATGATTCGGTTACTGATGATCGTTGGTATGTTGCACCTTTCGGTACATTTATTAAATCCGGCGGTGACCGGAACGCGAAGGATGGCTGGGGCGGCGGTATGGGCTTCGGTAAAATGCTCGATGAACATTTTAACATTGAGCTGAGAGGCTTCTACCAGGGCTTTGGCGGTTACTCCGATCCTGTGACTGACCAAGGCGGGCGCTGGGATTTAACCGGCGGCACTGCGGATCTTCAATATTATTTCTTCCGCGATAAATTCTCGCCATATGCGGTAATGGGTATAGGTGGTATGAATACTAGCGTCGGAGGCAACAGCGGAGCATCCATTATTGGTGAGGGCGGTGTCGGCTTTACCTATGAACTACATGATAACTTTTTATTACGCAGCGATGTGCGTTACCGTTACAACAACAATTTCAACGCACATTTTCTCCCAGGAACCGACGAATATCATGACATGACGGTTAATGTCGGTTTCGTTATTCCGTTCGGCGACAAGCCGAAAGCGGCAGTAAGATCCGAAGCTCCTGTGGCGCCTGTTGCAGCAGCTCCTGAGCCCGATTGCTCAGCGCTTGATTCTGATAACGATGGTGTCAACGATTGCCTGGACAAATGTCCGAACACAATGAGTGGTACCAAGGTCGATTACTCGGGCTGTCCTATGAGTATCGAACTGAAAGGCGTCAACTTCGAATATAATTCAGCCCAGTTGACTGAAAACGCGAAAACGATTCTGGACGGTGTCGCTGCGAACTTGATTGAAACTTCCCAGAAAAAGGATATTGAAGTACAAGGTCATACCAGCAGCGAAGGCAGCAGTGCGTATAACTTGAAATTGTCGCAACGTCGTTCGCAGTCGGTTGCCAATTACCTCAAGAGTAAAGGCGTTACCGACAAATTATATGCTAAAGGTTATGGCGAGGATTTCCCAATAGCGGATAACAGCACGGAAGAAGGCAGAGCTCAAAACCGTCGCGTGGAATTAATCTGGATTGGTGATTAAAAATCCCGAAGCCGAAAGGCTAGGCGAATTTTTGTCATGAATAAAAAACCCGCTGTATAGGCGGGTTTTTTATTGGATAAGCAAATATTCAGACAGATGCATCAGGCTGCCCAGTTATTAAGTTAGATAACTAGAAAAACTGGCCTTTGTATCTATCAACTGACAAATAGATTGATGGTATCTGAAATTTGTTGTTTAGCATCTTGCAGAATTTGTAATGACATATTAGGCGATAATGTTTTATTGCCGAATTTTTGATAAGCCGGCAAGGTGCTGATTAACGGCAGGGTTGCCGCTTCATGAGTGCCTATCAGGCTATGAAACTTCGCCAATAAAACGATATCACTCAAGATTAGTGATTTACCGCTGTCGTAATACCAATCTTCAACGTCTGAAGGAATTCTGGCCAATCCATTAGAAAATCCCCATTTGTCAAGAATCCAGGAACCTAGATGGCCTTGTATCAATAACAGGCATTGATCAAGTTCCTCAGGCTGATAAGCATCATCGCTCAGTTTTTCCGCAAATTTCAGGATGGGCAAGGAGCCAAGGTTATGTAAAAGTCCGGCCAGCAACGCTTCCTCAGGATCGGCTTTTTGGGTCAGGACGGCTAAGGCATGGCTAATGCTGGAAATCCGGATACTTTCTTTCCAGAGATTTTGAATTCTCGTGTTGAAGCTTTTTTTGTTACTCCGGAAAAGGCTGTTCATGCTGAGGCTGGTGACAATATTGCGGGTTGTGGCTATGCCGAGTCGATTGACTGCATCCAGACAGCTGGAGGTGGGATTTATGGTTCGGTATAAAGGACTGTTCGTGAAGTGGATCAACTTTGATGTGATGACAGGATCCAGGCTGATAATTTTAGCGGCTTCGCCGGTACCGAGATTTTTTTGTATGGCGGCATGTAATTTTAAAGCGATATCGGGAATACTCGGAATTTCCAGTTTATTTTGTTTGAAATGATAAGAAAACAGTGTAAAAAAGGCGTTGTTTTCTAATTGCTCCGGAATAAATGAATCGCAAATCAGAGGATTTATTTTATTTTTATTTCGAGGAATATCGGACTGAGCTATGTAAATAACCGTGGTTTCGGATTTTGCGATTGCGGTGAGTAGATGCTCTGGGCCATTGGATAAAGGGTAATAGGCCTGTAATGTATTTTCAGTGATTTCCTGCCCCGTGCCATTACCGGCTTCCAGGTAAACGGTGCCTTTAAAAAGGTATATCAAACACTCATTTCGAGAGCCCTGATTGAAAATTATCGAACCTGAGCGAAATACTGCCGAATGGATGGGTAACTGCCGCAACTTTTCGGAAGACAAGTAACATACCGGAACTAACTGCTTCAAAAAATCAAGCGGCAGGTCAGCAATATCGGTTTTAATGCGATCAGCGAGTTCGGGTTCTGGATTTATAGTAGCTACAGAAGACTTTTTAAATTCCGTTAATAGCTTTCTTTTTTCTAAAAGTTTCCTGAACATAAAATGCAAATATAAAAAGAAGTTCAGATTGAGAGAATAATCCAAAACAGCATTTATTGTCTCATTTTTAATATAGTCGCGGGGGATGAACAAGCCTTCAGCAATAGCTGATCGGCCTAAAGCTGAGAGACTTTATATGGCGTTTGTTGTATTTGATAACGCTTGAATTAGCGCTGATAAAGATATTGCAGGGCACTTCAATCGCCAGATTAAACAGAGTGCCGGTCAGTCTTAGGATATATTTTTGCAGGTTTGATGCGCGACGATTCCAAAACGCTGCACTCATTGCAAAGTCGCAAGTTGATTTTTTGCCAGCACTGTACCGATTTTTTAATGCAGTGCTGGCGTCAGCATTTTTGCCAGGTCGTTCTTGATACGATAGCCAGCACTTTGAGTGAATTTATATAGATCAACTTCGCCGCTATCGGATTCGTATTGACTCGGCAAATACGACAGATCAGAGAAAGTCAGTACTAAAGTTTCGGAGTTCATTTTAACGTCATAAATAGCCTCATGCCCTTGATCTATAAGGTCTCAAGCCTTAGGGTTTTAGGGTCAAGTTGCAAGACTTGCGTAAACCAGCAGTGTATGTGTGCATCTATCGTTTCCAGCACGAGTGTGGTGACTGCATCGCCCAATACCGCTGTTAACTCATCCAGCGCACCGCTGAGCACGGCGCGAAATACCTGCCACAGTTTGGCGGCATAATGGATGTCGGTGCTGTTCGCCCGCAACTGCTGCCTCATACCGGCAACGCTGGCAGCACCGTGCATCTGTTTGGCAATCACCAACAGGCAAAAGCGTATGGCCGTTAAGTGAATCGAAGCCACGTAAGCCGCATAGTGATTGCTTTGCACTTTCAAAAAGCCCAACTGCTGCTTCGCTTCCTTGAAATACACTTCGATCGCCCAGCGCATCGCGTAAAGTTCCAGTATCTGCGTCGCCGTTAAGGCGGTATCGGTGCAGAGAAACACCGCCCAATCCTTTTTGCCGGCTTGCGTTTTATCGGTGCGGGCGGTGCCGCGCACAAACAACAGTCGAACCGGTGCCCACTGTTCGGGCTGTTTGTCCTGTTCGGCCAGGTTGATTTCAACATCCACGACTTTAGCCTGGTACGGCTGCCCGGCAATGGCTTGCCAGTGTTTCCGAACGATGTGTTTATACAGTGCCTGGACATCCAAGTCTCGGTTGATCACAGTCTCCCCGCGATACTCGCGGAGCCGGTATTTCAGCTTGCCCTTCTTCATGCGTAGCACGGCCACTAAAGACGCCTCTTGGCTCAGGCGAATCATCGCTTTGCTACCAAACCAGGCATCGGCCAGTAAATAATCCGCTTCGATACCCGTCCGTAACGCCCGGTGAATCATGGTTTTCGCCATCTCCGGCTTAGTCTGTTGCTGTGCCGCGGCATAGCGCTTGGCCACGATACTACGCCCATCTTGAAAAGGTTGCGTCAACGGCTGCGCACGGGTTTGGCTGATGTAAAGCTCGCTATCCAACGGCACGAAGCCGGCTTTGCAACTCAGGCCCAAGGTCAACACCTGCTGCCCCATGACATGCCGCCCCGTCGTATGATCGAAATGACTGGACACGCCCGGCATCTTGTTGCCGAACCGTTGCTGAATCGAATCATCCAAAACCAAGGCCTTCGGACCGGCGCTCGCCAAGGCGCGCACCGCCTTTTGCGCGACCTGGCTATGGCAACGGCGCCAATTCAAATCTTCTCGATTCAGCGTGTCATACAGCACATCCTTGCCCAGACTACTTTGCACGCTGTCACGAGCAAACATCGCAATGGACTCTTTCGCCAACCAGACCCAGAGCACTAAGGCGTACATCACTTCATGAATCGGTGCGCCTGAACGTTTCTTGAAACCGGCTCGCCTCAACAGTGTCTTCATGCCCACTTGCTGCCAAAGGCTTGCAAAGACGTTATCCATTAATAAGCCGCTTTGCTGCAGAAAATCGCGGGTTAGGACTGGCAGTTCGGGAAGCTTTGTGGCACGATGCATAGGCGTTCTATTTGGGCGTTAAGTTGGATTGTCAAGATTTCCAATATTATACCCGAATAGAGCGCTCTATTCCTTATTTATCAATGCCTTGTGTGTTTTTATGAACTCCGAAACTTTAGTCAGTAAAATTACTTACTGACCTGAGCGATCCAGTCTTGCAGATTGTAGTAGTTGGTGATGCGCGCGACTTTGTTATCACGGATTTCAAAAAAAGCACCGGCCGGCAGGCGGTATTTTTGACCTTTTGCTTCAGGCAAACCTTCGTCGGTTTTCAAATACTCGCCCAGGACGACGAATTCAGCTGCGGCACGGCTGCCGTCCGGAGTCGCCATGATAACCATATCGATAAGTTGCTCTTTGTAATTGTTATTCATGCCTCCCATAAACTGCTTGAAAGCTTCTTTACCGATTTCGCGTTTGCCCTGGTTGATGTCATGAATGACATCGTCGGTGAGCAGGCTCAGAAAAGTATCCATGTCCGCGCTGTTGAAAGCGGCATAATATTGCTCAATCAGTTTGATGCTGTCTTGGTTCATAGTGATCCTATCGTTCGAGTTAAAAAATAACGCCTATTTTATAGTTAAACCGCGTTTTTGCCTTATTATTTTGCAATAAATAGTTTTCCAATTAACGATTGGCAGGAGTTTTGATAAATGGTACGGCAAACCGATTTGCAACCCGTTGCAGGCGGGGGACTATTGGACCGGCGCTTGTTTTTAAAGCGCGGTTTGTCTTTTTCCGTTGCTGTCGCTTTAGCGCCCGAAACGCTCGCTTCGGCCAGCGATAATGAACGTTTGGCGTGGATGCAAAAACCGGGCGAACCTTTTTCCAATTATGGCCAGCCTTCGCCGCACGAGCGCAAAACCATCCGTTGGACCATGGGCAACAGCATGGCGCCTGGCAATGGAGTATCGTGGGCGCCATTACAGGATATGGAAGGCATCATAACACCCAGCGGGTTGCATTTTGAACGCCATCATAACGGCGTGCCACAAATCGATCCCGATAAACACCAATTGTTGATCCATGGTCTGGTCAACAAGCCACTGGTTTTTGACATGGCAACTTTGCAGCGTTACCCGATGCAGTCCTGTTACGCGTTTGTCGAATGCGGTGGCAACAGCAATGCCGGCTGGCGCGAAGAGCCGATTCAAACTGCTGTTGGTTATTTTCATGGCATGGCTTCGTGTAGTGAATGGACAGGCGTGCCTTTGCGGATAATACTTGACGAAGCCAAGCTAAAAGGTAGGGCGAAATGGATGGTTGCGGAAGGCGCCGATGCTGCCGTCATGAATATCAGTATTCCCATGGAAAAAGCGCTTGATGATTGCCTGCTGGCTATCTATCAAAACGGCGAGCGCATCAGGCCGGAGAACGGCTATCCCTTGCGCCTGATCGTACCGGGGTGGGAAGGCGTGCTGAACGTCAAATGGTTAAGACGCCTGCACATCACCAACAGGCCAGTCATGGCCAGAAATGAAACCGCAAAATATACCGAATTAATGCCTTCCGGAAAATCACGGCAGTTTACTTTCGTCATGGATGCCAAATCGCTGATCACCAGTCCGTCGTTCGGCCATAAGCTCGATAACAAAGGTTTGTATCAGGTTAGCGGCCTGGCCTGGAGCGGGCGGGGCAGGATCAGCAAGGTTGAAATTTCGGCGGATGGTGGCCAGACCTGGGCCGAGGCTCAACTTCAGGAACCGGTGTTACCCAAGTGTTTTACCCGCTTCAGAATTCCCTGGCAGTGGAATGGCAAGAAAATGATATTGAAAAGCCGCGCCATTGATGAGACAGGCTATGTGCAGCCGGAGCGCGACGCACTGATCATGCGGCGCGGCCGGTATGGCTATTTTCATTACAATGCCATCGTCAGCTGGGAAATATCGCCGGAAGGGAGTGTCAGCCATGTTTTCGCGTAGCTTGATGCTCTGTTTTTGCTTCTGTCTTTGTCATGGGGTGCAGACGGAAAAGAGCGGACCCAATTTGGGCAGGGCCGCCTCCGAGGATCTGATAAAGAACTGGAACATCGATGTCTTTCCTGACGGTGAAGGTCTGCCCGCAGGTAACGGCAATGCCGTCACAGGTAAACGGGTTTACGAAGCGCATTGCCTGTCCTGTCATGGTGTCGATGGTGAAGGCAGCAGTGCCGATGAACTGGCCGGAGCCCGACATTCATTAACCGATAATCCACCTGATAAGACAATCGGTACTTATTGGCCTTATGCGACGACAGTTTTCGATTTCACGCGCCGGGCAATGCCATTGAATGCGCCCGGCAGTCTGAGCCATGATCAACTTTATGCCGTCACTGCCTATTTGCTCTACCTGAACGGGATTATTAAGGAAACTGATATTATTAATGCCGAAACACTACCCAAGGTTGAAATGCCGAATCGGGAGGGGTTTATACAAATTGGAACAGAATGATCCACTTTAATCAATATCCCTTGCTGGTTTTAAACCTCGGCCTTCAGGCTGAAAGGAGTGCTCCGCAAAAAGCGAAGCGCGGTTGTTTTCTCGGTTGCGGATTGGGAAACCATTTACCAATAATTGGTTCCATCCCGCAGAGATGGTTCCTTATTGCTCAATAGCTTAAAACTTCGTTCTCTCGATACCAGTGCTTGAAGTGCTTGAGTCAGCCTTGGATTGAGATCCGTTTGCTGCTGTCCACTTTGGTTGATACGCCGATCGAAACCATTCCGAGGATCGCCGAACAACACGGAGGCGTATAAATTAGTCCAGTCAAGCATGTTGATTAATTTCTTGACATGCTGAACCTAGAGTTTAGACTTGGGCGCTATATTATATCTAGATAATGCATTATTTTTGTAGTAAGCAAGCTTATATCCTGTTCGCCGTAATGGCTGCTTAGTTATTACGTAGGACATAACAATAACCATAAAAAGGAAATGAGTATGAAAAAATATTTTGCAGAATTCTTTGGAACATTCTGGTTGGTCCTCGGTGGCTGCGGCAGTGCGGTATTGGCGGCCGGGTTTCCAGATGTCGGTATCGGTTTTCTCGGAGTTTCGCTGGCTTTCGGTTTGACGGTATTGACCATGGCTTACGCAATCGGGCATATTTCCGGTTGTCATTTGAATCCTGCGGTTTCCGTCGGGCTCTGGGCAGGCGGCCGGTTCCCGGCGAGCCAATTACTGCCTTATATCGTCGCTCAAGTCCTTGGTGCCATTGTGGCGGGAGGTGTTCTTTATTTGATCGCCAGCGGCAAGGCAGGGTTTGATGTTTCGGCAGGCTTCGCTTCCAATGGCTATGCCGAACATTCTCCTGGCGGCTATTCCTTGTCCGCGGCCTTGCTCACGGAAGTTGTCATGACAATGATGTTTGTGCTAGTCATTCTTGGCGCGACAGATGCGCGCGCGCCGTTGGGTTTGGCACCTATTGCTATCGGTTTTTGCCTTACTCTGATTCACCTGATCAGCATTCCTGTGACCAATACTTCAGTAAATCCAGCACGTAGTACCGGCGTCGCCATTTATGTTGGCGATTGGGCTATAGCTCAGTTATGGCTATTTTGGGCGGCGCCTATCGTTGGTGCTCTGCTGGGTGCGGTAATCTACCGTTTCATTGGCAGCCCGGAAGAAGATTGAAAAGTTTCGTTCAATGATTTGCTTCAATGGCGCTATGCGTCGCCTTTGAAGTCAATTCAGAATGATTAGCTAATTTATGCTCGTCATTTCAATCATCACGAATAAAATTCTGCTCATGCTTCACTGATGGCTGTTTCGGATGCCCCGGTTTTTATATATTCGGCTAGATAAGGTGCTTTTCTCAGGTTAAACAGATTGGGTTCGTAATATCCTACATAGCTAGCTGCAAATAACGAGCTATCGAGTTTTTTTATTGGGGTCACCATCGGTCTGCCGAAGTGGTAGCCTTGGGCATAGGCAATGCCGATTTTTTCTATGGCCCTAAATTCATCGGCTGTTTCGATACCTTCGGCAATGACTTTACAGTTTAATGCCGTCGCTATGTTTTGAATGGACTTGACAAAATTCATCTTGACCGGGTCCTCGTGCAGTTTTTGAATAAAGTGTTTATCTATTTTTACATAGTCGGGCAGTAATTCCGACCATAGCCTTAATCCCGAATAACCGGCACCCAAATCGTCCAGTGCGATTTCAAACCCCATGTTCCGATAATGAATGACAGCTTCCCGCATCAATTCATAATCATCAGTCGGCTGATGTTCCGTGAGTTCAATGATGACAGAGTGCGGATCAACGCCAAATTGTTTCAGAAGCCTCAGCGTTTCGCCTTTTTTGAATTTCGGTTGCAAAAGTACAGAAGGACTTACGTTTATAAACAGTTTTTCCTTGATGTCTAAATTTGCATAGCTTTTTATAGTGATTTCCCGGCAGATGAATTCCAGTTTGGTGCTTAAATCGAAGTTTTCGGCGGCGGCAAACAGATCGAATGGACTATGCAACGGGCTATCGTAAGGCCCCCGAATCAATGCTTCATAACCCATGATTTTTTTTTGAGTTAAAGACACGATGGGCTGAAAATGGGGGGTTAATTTTTTGCCGCCTATAATGGCGATTAATTCATTAATCATTTGGAAGAATAATTGCTGGAGACTTCTGTTGTTCCGCAAGAATAGGGTGCCTTTATTACAAGAATATGACAAACAGAAAAAATGCCAGCAAGACTTCTTGAGCTGGATTTAATGGGTTACAAAAGTTTTATTGTTCGCCTATTTATTGATACAGACATTCGGTCAAAATATACTCGATGCATAAGGATGAAGTAATATCTGGGCGGTAGAATATTGAAAACTTGCGCTGCTAAATAGAAAAATCTTTAATTCGACATAAAAATTAATACATGTTTTTGAGGCCGGTTATCTCGTAGCGTCAGGCTTCGATCTTTTAATTAACGGATTTAATAAGAAAGAAAATGAACCAAAAATTATCATTGAAACAATCAAAACTCATCGCCATTTTGGCAGGAGTATTGATTATTACCATAGCAATCTCTGTATTTTTTTATATTGAAGAAAGTAAGAAAAATTCGGGGTTTTTATTGAAAAATCACTCCGGCAAGCCCGATCATATAATGGCTTTGAAAGACTTATTCGGCGCCGCCGATCCAAGCGGCAAGGCGAGGGTTTCGGCTAATGAATTGAGCAGTATCTGGTTTGAGCAATCATTCAAGTTGGGCAGCGATGATTTTTATGTCGTATTCGCGAAAACTCAGGAAGTCGATCCGCAAACCGGAGCAATCGTTGAAGCACACGCGCAAGGTGTTAAAGTGGGTGCCGTCACTTACAAGCAGACCGACGGCCGCTGGCAGGTCGTGTCAAAACAACCGAAATTTGGCGATTTCGGAGAGTGGGGGGATGCCTCGGAAGTCAAACAGGCGGAAGTTCTGCAATTATCGCCAGATAACATCGCATTTATGATTGATACCGGGGCCGGTATGGGGGGATTTTTCGAGTCGGGAAAAGCACTGTTTGCCTTTTCGAAAAACAACTGGCGCGATCTTGGATACGTTCAAACGGATGCGGACAACTCCGGCATATGCGACGAAGCATCTGAACGGGCATCTTCTGCTGAAGGCGGCTCGATACCGTGCTGGAGTTATACGGGGGCCATATCGACGGTTTCCGGCCAAAATACTGAATACCCTGATTTGCTAGTCACTCGTACCGGCACTGAAAGCGGTGAAAACGGTGTTTCCATAATGCCCGCCAAGAATGTGATTTACATTTTTAACGGTGAGAAGTATATCGACGCTTCAAAGCTGTAATAGCTGGGAGTAAAAATGGCGCAGAAAAAGTTGCTTAGGCGGCAAGCTTGGCTTCTTATAAAAAGCGTACTTTGACCAGCATGAGCTCAGCTCCTGCTTATTTTTAAGGGAATATATCAGCGTGAAAATCCATGTACATACCGAAGCACTTTGAAGAACCCAGGACCGAAGTCATGCATGACCTGATCCGGGGCCATCCTCTTGCTACTTTGATTACGCTGTCCAAAAGTGGACTGGATGCGAATCACATTCCTTTGCTCTTATCGACAGCGCCATCGCCGTTTGGCGTTTTGCAGGGCCATGTCGCTCGCTCCAATTCCATGTGGCTCGACTTGGCAAAAGATGTTGAGGTACTGGCTGTATTTCATGGCCCTAATGCCTACATTACTCCATCCTGGTACGCTTCCAAGCAGGAAAACGGAAAAGTGGTGCCGACCTGGAATTATGCCGTTGTCCATGCCTACGGCTGGCTGCGCGTTATCGACGATACAGCATGGTTGCGTTCTCAGCTTGAGGCGCTGACTACCCATAGTGAGGCGGCTTTTTCCGAGCCATGGGCCGTATCGGATGCGCCCTCTGAATTTATCGAAAAACTGATCGGGTCTATCGTCGACATCGAAATTAACATTACAAAATTGTCAGGAAAATGGAAAGTGAGTCAGAATCTGCCGGAACGAAATCAGGACAGCATCATTTCCGGGTTAAGCACGTGCGGAAACCCTGAGGCTATATCAATGGCTGTGCTGATGGAGGCCGAGGCCAAAAAGGCGCGCTGATTCCTCAATAGAATTAAAAAGAAATTGTATAGCCGGCCGGTTACTTCACGTCAATCAATACTTGGAAGGAAATAAAGATTAATGAACAACGACAGCGCAGCGCTTTGGGTGCTTGGTCATAGGATTCGCCCTCTCGATACCGATGATTCTTATGGCTTGATAGAAGTTACCTCGCCGCCTCATGTACCGGGCCCGCCTCCGCACTACCACAAGAGCGAAAATGAGTTTTTCCTGGTCATCAAGGGAACTTTGGATGTTATGAGCAATGGGGAATGGCAAAAACATTCCGCCGGCAGTTTTGTCGATCTGTCGCCCAACACTGTTCACACATTCATCAACAATACGGAAGAAGCGGTTGTGTGGATCACGGGCTGGCGTCCCAAAGGCTTTCAACAATTTTTTCGAGACTTTGGCATTCCGGTGCATGAATCTCAGGCTCAGGAGCGATCCGTTGAGGGCGATTTAATTCAGAAGGTAGTGCTTAGCGTAGAGCGATACGGAATGTATATGGCCGACTAACGGTTTATCATGCCCTCAAGGCAAAGTGAAGAAAAGGGTTGTCCTGGCTATGAACGGGACAACCCTTGATTGAAGCCGGTTTAGATTTTAAAGGATCAGTTTTTTTCCCAGGTGTCGCGCAGAGTCACCGTCCTGTTGAATACCAGCTTACCGCCAACGCTGTCCTTGGCATCCAGGCAGAAATAGCCGGTGCGTTCGAACTGGTAGCGGCTTTCAGGCTTCGCATCAGCCAGGCTGGCTTCGACGCGGCAGTCCGTCAGTACTTCCAGCGAATTCGGGTTCAGTGCCTCAAGGAAATTTTCTTCATTATCCGGATTGGGCACTTTGAACAGGCGGTCGTACAGGCGCAGTTCGGCCGGCCGTGAGTGCGCTTCGGCAACCCAGTGTATTACGCCTTTGATTTTGCGGCCTTCCGGGTTCTTGCCCAGTGTATCAGGGTCGTAAGTGCAGCGCAGTTCTGTAATGTTGCCGTCGGCGTCTTTGATGACTTGATTACATTTAATGACATAGGTACCACGCAAGCGGACCTCACCACCTTCTACCAGGCGTTTGTACTTAGGAGGCGGTACTTCGGCAAAATCATCTTGTTCTATCAGCACAACTCTCGAAAAGGCAATTTCGCGTTTGCCGAATTCGGGTTTCTGCGGATGATTGCTGATTTCCAGATATTCGGTTTTGTCTTCAGGGTAGTTCTCGATGACCACGCGCAAAGGTCTCAGTACGGCCATCGCGCGAGGCGCGTTTTCATTGAGGTCTTCGCGGATGCAGTATTCCAGCACGCCCATTTCTATCCATGAGTTTTGTTTGGTGACGCCGATGCGTTCGCAAAAATCGCGTATTGATTTAGGCGTAAAACCTGCGCGGCGCAGACCGGCAATGGTCGGCATTCGTGGGTCATCCCAGCCGCTGACATGTTTTTCAGTGACCAGTTGGTTGAGTTTGCGCTTGCTGACAATGGTATATTTTAATTGCAGCCGGGCGAATTCTATTTGTTGCGGATGGCTGGGTGTTTTGAGTTGATCCAGTACCCAGTCGTAAAGCGGACGATGATCTTCAAACTCCAGCGTACACAGTGAATGCGTAATGCCTTCAAGCGCGTCGGAAATACAATGCGTATAATCGTACATTGGATAGATGCACCATTTATCGCCGGTACGTTGATGATGAACGCGGCGAATGCGGTACAAAGCCGGGTCGCGCATGTTGATATTCGGCGAAGCCATATCGATTTTAGCGCGCAGCACGTACTGACCATCGGCGAATTCTCCCTCGCGCATGCGTTTGAACAAATCCAGGTTGTCTTCTACAGAACGGTTTCTGTCCGGGCTTTCCTTGCCGGGTTCGGTCAGGGTGCCGCGATAGGCTCTGATTTGCTCGGCCGACAGGCTGTCAACGTAGGCTTTGCCGTCTTTAATCAGTTGAACGGCATAATCGTAGAGCTGTTCAAAATAGTCCGAGGCGTGACGTAATTCCGACCATTGAAAGCCCAGCCATTGCACGTCGCGCATGATGGCTTGCACATATTCGTCACTTTCTTTTTCAGGATTGGTATCGTCGAAACGCAGGTTACAGGTGCCTTTGTATTCCTCGGCAATGCCGAAATTCAGACAGATCGATTTTGCGTGGCCGATATGCAGATAGCCATTGGGCTCAGGCGGAAATCGGGTAGAGACTTTACCGTTGTTTTTGTTTTCCTTGAGATCATTGTCGATGATATGACGGATAAAATTAGACGAGGGCGGATTTTCGTTTGTGGACATGATGTCTATATGTAATTGTCGCGTTATGGAATTTAATAGTCAGGCATTATCGCTAAATCAGCCGGTAAACTCTTCGTAAGTTTTTTGCTTTTCAAGCTATTGGAGGCATTTTGGCTTTAATGGGATTGTTTGGCGAGCATACTACTGTACGTGCTCATTTTAGTAAAGACCATGCCTGTAGGGAGAGAACAACACGATGGGGCGATTTAATCCGACGGGCGACTGCGTTCCCTAAGCTGTTGCAATACATCAATGCCTTTTTTGCGTTGCAGACGGATGATTTCCAGTTCGGTTTGGTATTGTTTTTTCAAACAGTCATCATCCGTCTGTTCGATTTTATCCATGATTGTCCGTTCTTTCTTCTTGAGTTTCTTCAAGATCTTTTTTAATTCTTCTATATGGTGTTTTTTTCTTTTTTGGGCCGGATCAAAAAAGGCCTGTAATTTAAGCAGTAACTTTTCTTTATGCATGGCTGGTAGACGCAAGAATTAAAAGGTAGCGTTCAGTATAGTCGTAATAATTCACGAATTATCGTTATTGAGTATGTGAAAGTATTGTCCCTGCCAAGTTAAAAATGAGTTCTCTCACAGTCTCTATTGCGCATCCACCGCCTGAACGACTTCCTTGATCTCGGTTTCGTTCAGTGTTAATTGGTGTTCAACGTGTATGGCGCGGGTATTGTCTTGCACAAATAGCGTTTCGGCGGTTTTGAGCAGGTTTTTCTTGATGTTGTACATATAGGTACTGTCATTAATTAATGACGAGCCGGTTTCGGGCGTGATCTTCCGCTCCCGAATCAGTAAGTCAAGGGAGCGATTCATCTGCATGTCCTCGTCTTCAATCGAGGCTTTTAAAATATCCAGCGATAACAGCGGCAATTCGTTCTCTGCTATCTCCTTCCTGAATTGTTCTATCTGCTGGATCAGCAAGACTATCTGATAAGCGATTTTTTTATATTCGTTTTTGATGGCTGCATTATTTGAAATTCGGGATCGAGCCCAGTTTTTCTGTAAATGCTTGGTGTCCTTAATGGCTTCGACCAGAGTCCGATTGGCATCGCGCAGCCAGGAGAGTCTGGACGATTGTTTCATTTCCCAAGAGAAAGCGGCCTGGCTGATAAAGGCAATGATGGCGCTATAGATGCCTTTTATTCTTTTTTCATAGCCTGCGTCAATATCGTATTCGACGGGGTCGTTATTGAGCTCTATCAATTGTTTGAGATCGGATTGATCCGATAAATGGCGTTTGCGCAAACCAAACGTATGCAGAACGATATGAATGGCGTGATCATATAAATGAATGCTTTCCTGCCTGACGGACTCGACGGCCGTTTCAGGAAATTCGACGGCGGACAGGTTTAAATATTTTGGCCTGAAAAGGTTGGGGCGCTTTTCTACGAATATTTTTTCAAGCAAGGCGACCAGTTGGTGGATAAATGGCAACATAATGGCAACGCCGACCAGGTTAAACAAACTATGAAAAGTCGCCAGTTTTAAGGTATTGTCGGCCGCGGGAATATCCAGCCATGCATTGATCATATCAACAGCATTCATAAATTCCTTGATGAATGTCAAGGCGACAATGCCGGTCAGCAGATTAAACAGCAGATGCGCGCCGGCCAGTCGCTTACCCTGAACATTGGCGCTCAGGGCGCCGATGATGGCGGTAATGGTTGTACCGATGTTGGAACCGATGGCCAGGGCCAGCGCATTGTCGTATGTGATTTGATGCACGGATAATGCCGTGATGATCAATACCATTGTGGCATGACTGGACTGCATGATCACGGTAGCGATGGTGCCTAACAGAGTGTAAATCAGTAGGCCTTGTAAACCCGGCATGGCGTAATCGGCCAGATTGATCGTGTTTTCAAAAGTCTCGAAGCCCTCTTTCATATAGTGTATGCCAAGAAAAAGAAAGCCCAATCCGGTCAGGATGTAACCGATGCCTTTCAGTTGTTTGCTGTTCTGGAAGCTGCATAAAACGCCGAAAACCAGCAGAGGCATGGCATAAGTGGATATTTTGACTTTTAATCCCAGTCCGGCAATCAGCCATGCGCCGGCGGTTGAGCCAAGATTGGCGCCAAATATGATGCCGATGCCTGCGACTAAATCAAGCAGGCCGGCGCTTAAAAAGGAAATGGTGATAATCGAAACCAGGGAGCTCGACTGCATCAATGTTGTTGAAACGATGCCAAAACTGAGACTTTTCCAGGCTGTATTCGTGGTCTTTTGTAGAATTCGTTCCAGTATGCCGCCTGTAAAGGTTTTGAAGCCTTGTTCCAGTAACAGCATGCCGAAGAGAAAAATCGAGATGCCTGCGGCAATGCCTTTAAATTCATCGCTCAGCCAGAAACCGTAAGACAAAAGAAGGATAACAACAAGCAGAAAGGGTTTGGGCATGTTTGAGTAAAAAAATAAGGCAAAGACTGATGGGAAGCCATTTTAACAAATGGCACAGGTTAAATGTGAAGGCGTCTTTAAACGCCTGATTTTACGCAGGCGGTTGGATTTGATTGAGGGGCGGCTAAATAGGCGGCTGGTTCGGGCCGGTCAATTTGATTTGCACGATATCGCCGACAGCCAGTACACCGCATTGATCATGCAAGGCATTTTGGCCGAAATAGACCTGGTTTTCCCATTTCCTGACGCGGTTAAGTGTTGTAAGAGGTTCTTTGCCTGTTTGCGCGGTTTCTGGGTCTATGGTTGGCATAGCGCAGCGGGAGCACGGCTTGGTAAGCCTGAAGTCGATAGCGCCAATGCGGATTTCGCGCCAACTGTCTTCGGCGTAACCGGGGCAACCGCTAATGACCAGGTTGGGCCTAAAGCGGGCCATCGGTAAATCCAGTTGCATCTCATGATTTAATGACGCCAGCGAATTTTCCGAAATAATCAGAAAAGGAAAACCGTCGGCAAACGAGACTTGATCAGTGGCATGGGCATAATCAGGGTCAACCTGGCGGATTGCGTTATCGGGCTGATAAACAAGCTGGCAATCGGCATTTAGAAAACGGCTCAGCCATCGGTCGGCTTGCTCTGATACGCGCAGGGCATCGCACCGGTCCCGCCAGATGGTGCTGCTGATGATTTCGCCGTCGACGGGCATCAGCGGCAGCATTAGATTGTCCATGCCCGGCGCGGACAGTGTCAGGTGTTTATCGGACAGCGCGGTTTTAATCAAGGCCATGCGCGGATGTTGGCGTTGGCTGAGAAATTGCCCGTCGTTATCGATAAGCATCCATTTTCTGTCGTGCTGAAGTCCGGTTTTAGTCACTTGCCAACGGGCCGCATTGATACCCGCCAGTGATTTCACCGGGTAGATGTACAGGCCGCTTAATGTGAAATGTGTCATTCGGATTTAACCGTTTTTTAGCTTAATTGGTATTAGGGAGCTGAAGGACATCGGTTTGTTGAATATCGGCAATGCTTGAGGCAGCGATTTTACATGGAAGTCCCAGAGGGGAATGGCTTATTTGAAGACTAATTTTTTTTGCGTTTCGAGCAGATAATCACCGAGTTCATCATTGTAGCGATCGAATCTTATCCCGTAATGATTACCTTGCGGGGTGGATTTACGAACCACGGCAGCCTTGATTTTAAATGTCTTTCCGCTGTCGAACTCAAGTTTCAACGTGACCTTGTCATGAATACTGAATTTTTGATTGCTGAGGACTAATACACCTTTACTGCTGATGTCGATTAAGTCAACTGGCGTTTCACGCCCTAAATGAAACAAGCGTTTTTTACAGAGTGTGGCTTTGATGTCTTCTCTTAGGTATCGGGTCGTTATACGATTATTGATCAGTTGATTCCGTGACGGATCAAAGTCAAATAAATCATCTGGCGTTTCGGTATTATCATCAACGTTCATGAAGCATTGGTTGGCATTGTTATTTAGATCTAAGGTCAAGTATTGTCCGTAAATTGATAAATTTCAATATAACGATGCGCTGAAACTTCAACGAAAAGCTAAAAAATGTCGTTGAATCCGTTAAAATTAATATCCTGTTTGTTTTTTATTGCTGGGAAATACCGTGTTTTATAATGTGTCTCTTCGGATAATTGTTAAGTTTTTATTGGTTTTTCAACTGCTTATCACTAGCCCGGTTTATGCGGAAGCTAAACAGACGGTCAATATTGCCTATTTGGCGCAAGAGCAAAAAGTGCCTCCGGCTTTGTCCAATTTAGACCCTTTCATTGAAAACAAGGGGGTGTTAGGGGCAGATCTGGCGATTAGCGACAATAATACGACAGGGCAGTTTACCGGTCAGCAATTTTCCCTGAAAAAATTCATTGTACCGATTGATGGCAATGTTGCTGATGTGTTCAACAAAAGCATCGATGGTCAGTTTCAATTTGTTGTGAGCACATTGCCTGCCGAGCAAATGATCGGCATTGCCGATTTACCCGCGGCCCAGCAGATGGTGTTACTCGATGCATCCACGCGTGATGATGCCTTACGCAATGAGCAATGCCGTAAAAACGTATTGCACATATTGCCCAGCAGGGCGATGCGGGCCGATGCATTGGCGCAATATATGATGAAAAAGCGTTGGAATAAATGGTTTCTGGTGATCGGTCCGAATCCGGAGGATCGGCTGTTTGCACATGCAATCAAACGAGCCGCCAAGCGATTCGGCATGAAAATAGTGGAAGAAAAAATCTGGGAGCATACTTATGATGCAAGACGCACGGCGCAATCGGATGTGCCCGTGTTTACTCAAGTGGATGACTATGATGTCTTGGTTGTTGCCGATGAGCAAGGGCTGTTTGGGGAATATCTGGACTACCGTACCTGGCACCCTCGGCCGGTAGTCGGGACTCAGGGCTTGATTGCCACGGCATGGCACCGGACGCATGAACAATGGGGCGCCGTGCAGATTCAAAATCGCTTTAAAGAGCAATCGGGACGCTGGATGGAAGAGCAGGACTATGCGGCTTACCTGGCGGTCAGAGCCATAGGCGAGGCGGCTACACGTACGAAATCCAATGAATTGAAAGCGGTTAAGGAATTTCTGCTGAGCGAACAGTTTACATTGCAGGGGTATAAAGGCAGGCCCTTGTCCTTCCGCGCCTGGAATGGGCAATTAAGGCAGCCGATTTTGCTGGCAGCTCCCAGGTCATTGGTTACCACGGCGCCAGTTGAGGGTTTTTTGCATCCAAGAACCGAACTTGATACGTTGGGTTATGATCAATCCGAATCGACATGTAAGTGAGGCAGATACATATGAAAAAAAATTGTTTAGCGCTGTTTTTGGCGGCGGCATCCATAGGAGCGGTACAGGCGGAGACTGTTTTCGTCACCTTGGAAAAAGATAACGCCCTGGCTGTCGTTGATCCATTGGAAGGCAAGTTGATCAAAACAGTACCCGTCGGTCAGCGCCCCCGGGGTATCGCTATCAGTCCCGATAATAAATACTTGTATATTGCCACCAGTGATGACGATACGATCAAAATCGTTGATGCGGCTAATTTAGCGGTAGTGGGTGAGTTGCCATCCGGCGATGATCCCGAAACATTTACGTTAAATCCGGCTGGCGACAGGCTTTATGTATCCAATGAAGATGATAGTCTGGTAACCGTCATCGATACCGCTAGCAAAAAAGCCATCAAGCAGATCCAGGTAGGCGTTGAGCCTGAAGGCATTACAGTCAGTCCAGATAACCGCTGGGTGATCAGTGCCTCCGAGACGACGAACATGCTGCATTGGATCGATACTCAAAGCCTGGCGATTTCAGATAATACGCTGGTTGATCCACGTCCGCGCGCAGTCAGTTTTACGGCGGACAGCCAGCAATTATGGGCGACATCGGAAATGGCTGGTACGCTGACAATTCTGGACGCCAATACGAAACAAATCCTCAAAAGCATCAGCTTTGAAATCCCCGGCGTCAGTAACGATAAAATTCAACCGGTGGGCGTCGCAATCGACAAGGACAGGAACAGAGGTTATGTGGCATTGGGACCTGCAAACCGTGTCGCAGTGATTAATGCACAGACTTTTGAAGTCGAAAGATATTTGCTGGTTGGACAGCGTGTCTGGAATCTGGCCTTTTCTCCCGACCAGAAAAGGCTCTATACCACTAACGGTACCAGTAATGACATTTCCATTATTGATCTTGAAAGTCAAAAAGTGACTAAATCGGTCGGCGTGGGGCTTTATCCTTGGGGAGTTGCAGTCAAGCCATGAAAGCGCCTATAGCATTGTTGGTTAAAAACTTAAGCTTTTCATATAGCGGCAAGAAAGCGCTTGATGACGTTAACTTCAAGATTCAGCAAGGGGAATGTACCATTCTGTTAGGCCCTAACGGCGCCGGTAAAAGTACGTTATTTTCATTGATTACGCGGCTGTATGATACGCGCAGCGGGCGTATCGAATTATGCGGTTTCGATATCAAGCGGCAAACGCGCAAGGCCTTGGCAAAACTGGGCGTGGTTTTTCAACAGACGACCTTGGATATGGACCTGACAGTCATGCAGAACTTGCGTTATCACGCATCCTTGCATGGCATGAGCCGGAAGCAGGCCACGCAACGGATTCAGGAAGAATTGGAACGACTGGATATGGTCGATCGTCGTTTTGAGCAAATTCGCGAGCTTAACGGTGGGCATAGAAGGCGAGTCGAGATTGCAAGGGCGCTATTGCATAAGCCGTCGTTGCTGTTATTGGATGAGCCTACTGTCGGTCTGGATGTACCCAGTCGCCACGATATCGTAGAACACGTGCACAGATTGGCCGTCGAGCAACAGATGGCGGTTTTATGGGCGAGTCATTTAATAGATGAGATTTATCCGCAGGATCGCTTGATCGTGCTTCATAAAGGCCGCATTAAAGCGCAAGGCACCGTTGATGAAGTTCAGGCACTTACCCATGCCGCAACGATTAAAGAAGCTTTTTACAAATTGACGCAAGGAGAGCAGGCATGAAACTATTGCATTACTGGCGCGCAATGTGGGGCATTATTTGGCGTGAATTGTGGCGTTTTGTTACCCAACGTGAGCGTTTTATTTCGGCTCTGGTCAGGCCTTTGGTCTGGTTATTTGTATTCGCTGCCGGTTTTCGAGCCGCATTAGGTCTGGCTATCACTCCACCATATGAAACTTATATACTTTACGAAGTTTATATTACGCCGGGGTTGATCGGCATGATACAGCTGTTCAATGGTATGCAAAGTTCATTGTCAATGGTCTATGATAGGGAAATGGGGAGCATGCGGATACTGATGGTATGCCCGTTGCCAAGGGGTTTTTTATTGCTTAGTAAATTATTGGCCGGTACGGCAGTATCCATTGTACAAGTTTATGTATTTTTAGCCATTGCGTGGTTTTACGAAATACAAGCACCATGGCAAGGTTACTTGTGGGTATTGCCGGCGCTTATGCTTTCAGGATTGATGCTAGGGGCTTTGGGTCTACTCTTGTCGTCATTCATAAAACAACTTGAAAATTTTGCAGGCGTTATGAATTTCGTGATTTTCCCTTTATTTTTCATGTCCACAGCGTTATATCCCTTATGGAAAATCAAAGAGTCCAGTGAGCTGTTGCATAATCTGGCTAAATACAATCCCTTCTCGCAAGCGGTCGAGTTGACAAGATTTGCCTTGTACGAGCAGTTTAATCAGGAGGCTTTTATTTATACTTTTGTCGCTTTTGTTATTTTTATGACAGCAGCAATCATTGGTTATAATCCTTCGAGGGGCATGATGGTGAGAAAAGGTGGGGGGTGACAGCCTATTCTCTCATTCAAATTGATTTGCTAGTTTGGTCTAAAATTGTCTCATTACCTTAGATTAATAAATTTATAGAGGTGGAAAAATGACTTACGCTCAGGATATTGGTGAATTGATTGGCAACACCAGTTTATTGAAATTACGGCATATTGCAGAGGCTGGTTCTGCCGATATATTGGTTAAGCTCGAGTCTCGCAACCCTGGCGGTTCCGTAAAAGACAGAATTGGCCTCGCCATGATAAAAGCGGCCGAGCAAGAGGGGCGGCTTAAGGCGGGCGGTACTATAATCGAACCGACCTCAGGCAATACTGGCATTGCTCTGGCAATGGTCGCCGCAGCGCGTGGCTATCGGTGCATATTGACCATGCCTGAGACCATGTCGGTGGAAAGGCGTCATCTAATGGCGTTGTTCGGGGCGGAGATTGTTTTAACTCCTGGTCCCGAAGGGATGAAAGGGGCTATTAGTAAGGCAGAAGAACTTGTTGCGAATACATCAGGCGCATTTATGCCTCAACAGTTTGAAAATCCCGCTAATCCGGAAATACACAAACAGACAACGGCACAGGAAATATGGTCCGCTACCGAGGGAAACATTGACGCGTTTGTGTGTGGCGTTGGTACCGGTGGAACGATTTCAGGCGTTGCCGATGTCATTAAAAAAAGAAAAGAAAATTTTCAGGTTATTGCAGTAGAGCCCGCTGAATCTCCTGTTATATCCGGTGGTACCCATAGCCCACATAAAATTCAAGGTATCGGTGCCGGATTTATTCCCAAAAATCTGAACGTGGATTTATTGGATGCTATTGAGTTAGTCAGCACGGACGAAGCATTCGCAATGCGCAAGCGGTTAATTGAGGAGGAAGGCGTTCTTGCCGGCATTTCATCGGGTGCCAGTGTCTGTGCCGCATTAAGAGTGGCTAAAAAATTAGGGCCAGGAAAAACGGTGGTAACCATTGTCCATGATACCGGTGAGCGCTATTTGAGTATGGGATAATGGCTTTGTTAATTACTAAAGAGCGAAGTTAAAATCGGTGAATATGTGAAGAACTCTTTTTTTCTGGTCATTCCAACGCAACAGAATAATCCTCTGCGTCTAAAAGAATTTTCAATTAAGGCACTGCAACAATGGATTACCGAATTGCCGACGGCCAATCCTGGTTTGGCTACCCGCCTGCTTTACGATTTTATTAAAGATTGTAATGCTATTGAGATGGATAGTCAGATGAGGCTGGATGCCTTGGAGCTTGTAAGGCCCAGTGCATTGGTAATTGAGGACTATCTTCGTTCAAGACTCATTAAAACAGGATTTCCGAAAGAAGAGAATGACAAGAAAATTCTCGATGTATTAGTTTCAATTGAAAAGGAATTTACTATCGGTTACTGGATAGTACTTAAAGAGTTAACCAGGCGCAATGTCAGCTGGTTTCAGGGAAAAAATGCAGCATTAGCAATTCAGCGATGCATTAGCGGATTAAGTAGCATTGTAATCAGTCATTTTCTTATGGGAATGTCTATTCCGGATTGGGTATGGATAGATCTTCATTCACTTTATAAGCTCAGTATCGAAATAAAAAAAGATACGACTAAAATTGTCAATGACATAAATCAGTCCAATAAAACAAGTACTCCTGAAGAATGTTATAAACAAATCCTGTTACTCAGCCTTGCTGATCCGACCGGCTTGATGCAAAAAGAAATTTTGTTGGTTTATAGCTTCATTGAAACCATCGATTTTCTAGTGAGCTTGAAAAGCGAACCTGTTGCTGGTCAGCAGATGCAGTGTATTATCTCAACGGATGAAGATAAACCACCGTATTATCAGGACAGTATAAGTGTTAAAAATGATCCGGCTGCACTGTATATAGATTTTACTAGGCTATTTAAAGCTTTACAGCAGAAGGAGAAGATGATTAGTGCGATCGAAGCAAGATTTAGCCCAATGTATGTGTCAAAAAATAATAGTGTAAAGCTATCGGCAGAGCTACTTGACTATCTTGGACAAAGATGGTCTGGCATCGATTTTCAAGGAGCTCTTTTTTTTAGCGATAGACTGGATCGCTATATCGCTATTGGCCTGGATACGACTTTCGATCTACAGAATTCATTGGAAACGGATACTGAAAAAAATATGGAGTTTCTTGCTCAGTCAAGCTCTGATCAGTTGTTATCCTGCGTATTTAAGAAAACCGGCGTTCTATCTGTGGGTAGTCTGGTTAGTTTCCGAAAAACAGATATGCCGGAATATAAGCGTTCCTTAGGGATAGTCAATAAAATTGTTGTATCGAAGCAGAATGGAAAGATAGATTTTGGCATGCAGTTGTTAGCGGAACAATCTTCCGCTGTATCTTATAGACAGGCCGATGCGTCGGAAAAAGATGAGCCGCAAAAAGCCTTGCTATATACAGGAAATGAGCAGAAAAGCGAAAAAAGCTATATCATTACCGAGACTTGCATGCTGGAAGGCGATAGTATTCACTTGTTTGTGCACGACGAAGAAGGCTTTCCTGTTGCATTAAAGAACAGGAAAAATGTCGGATTAGGTTATTGGCAATTCGAATGCCAACGTATAGCGGAAAAAGAAAAACCGGCCCAAACTAAAAAAGGCTATGACTTTATTTAATTAGATAAAATAAGAGCGCACATAGCACTTGAAAAGTTTTTTCATCATGGTAAGTTGGTGCATTCATTTGGATCTATCAATGGACTGTTGACTTTTAAAATTGTTTAAAGCTGGATGAAATAGAAGCTCTTGCTCTAAGTAAAAATTTATTAACTGTTTTTCATTATTTTAACCCAGGAAGCTAGTCAGGCAGTTCTTGTTTCGGATTACCGAGCAAGCGGATGATGGTACTTTGGGCGGAGTCTCAATAAATATAATAAATAAAATTACAATATCGTGAGGATGAAAATGAGTAACGAAGAAAATGTTAACAAAACCGAAGAAAATGTTAACCAAGCGGAAGAAAATGTTAACAAACCTGAAAGCTCGGCAAAAAATATAGTAGGAAACCTGATTTCTTCAATGTCGAGTTTAAAAGAAAAAAACCCAAAAGTTTTTTTTGGCGCCATTGGCGGGGTCGTTGTCCTTCTAGTAATTGTCATGATGAGCGGTGGCGGTTCCTCGAAATCTGTTTCCGGGCCTGCGATTAAGAATCTTGTAGTAGGACAGAAATATGTTTTAAAAAGCCCAAATACATATGATAAAGCGGCAACCATCCGTTTAGTTGCTGTGCCGGGTACTATAGCCGCATACGATGATACAGAGGAAGATGACAGAAACGCGGCTTGTAAACATATGCCTCAAGGGACTCCTGTGACTGTCACAGATTTGCAGGATTTTTCTGGAAAGAAAAATGCATTCGCCAAAGTTCAAATGCTGGAAGGCGAATGCCAGGGTAGAGATGGCTGGGTTTTATCAATTAATGTTCAATAAATAACAAAGTTTGACAATATTAAAAAAGCCTATATAATGTGCGAATAAATTGAAACGCGGGAATAGCTCAGTGGTAGAGCACAACCTTGCCAAGGTTGGGGTCGCGAGTTCGAATCTCGTTTCCCGCTCCAATATATTAAAAAAAGCCGCGTATGCTCGCGGCTTTTTTATTTTACCTTTTAAGGCTGCGTAGCAAAGTGGTTATGCAGTGGCCTGCAAAGCCATCTACAGCGGTTCGATTCCGCTCGCAGCCTCCATTCGTTAAATTGAAATGCGGGAATAGCTCAGTGGTAGAGCACAACCTTGCCAAGGTTGGGGTCGCGAGTTCGAATCTCGTTTCCCGCTCCAATATATTAAAAAAAGCCGCGTATGCTCGCGGCTTTTTTATTTCCGTTGAATAATTCCTTAAGCCTAATCTAAAGTAGACTTATCAAATGAGACAAATCACAGAGCCGATCCGAATTCAAGAGTGCGGATAATCCCTTGCTGAACCTGTGCTCATCATTTAAAGCATCAGTAAAAATTTCAATCTTTGAAAACGGTTAAACCAACGATTGCGTATCTTATTAAAGAATGCGGCTAACATTTGTTGATATTAATGAGTGGTATTTTCGAGAGCAATAAGGAAATATCCCTGCGGGATGAAGCCAATGCTTGGGAAGGGTCTGCATCTCCTTCCCAATCCGCGCCCGAGAAAGCAACTTCGCTTGTTGCAGGGCGCTCCTTTCGGCCTGAAGGCCGAGGTCTAAAACCAGTGATGAATATTGATGACCGGTATCGCGTTGTTCGCGGTTATGTTGCTAAAACAGTTGGCCCGGATAGATGAACACAAAAAATTCGTGAATCATCAATATTTAAAATCAGTATTATCAAAAAAATCGCTCTCATTATCTACTTCATGCAACTGGCTATGTCATGCGTATAAAGCCGATGCAATGACTACAGGCTTTTTGCAGTTCTCGATAAGGCGAACTTCTACAAGCCATCCATACACGACCTCAAAATTTCCTGTCTTTTGCTTCTGGCGAAGGAACGCGCATAAAATAACTTCCTCAAGTGCACGGATGAATTTCCGGTGTAGGTGCGGATTTACTTGTGGCCTAGAGGGTATCCGCATAGTGCGAATACCCTCTAGGCCACAAGTACCCATAGGGTATAAATGAATTCGCACCTACAAATCCCTGATTTATTCCATGCCCATTACTAAGTTAGTTAAGGGGCGGGCGTGAGCATGACTTGTATGATTAAAACCAAGCAACTTAACCCGTTTTCATTAGAATAGGAATTCTAGTGAAAAAAGGCTGAGGTAGACCGACACGACTTAGGTGTATTTAATAACATCGTCATGCAGCAAAGATCGCTTCAGCCTACTTTTTAAAACTCGAACAGTTGTCAGGAACACGTTGTGATTCCGTATTTTACAAGAATGAGTGCTAAAGGTAATTATTATGTCAGACCCTATAGAGGTTGAATCAGCGCCTATCAAAAAATTGCAGATGATTGGTGTTGATGTTGCTAAACAAAAGCTTGATGTTTCTGTTGACGACAACACCGCTCTAACAATTGATAATCATGAAGAAAGCTTTAAAAACCTATTAAAAATCATCCCCGAGAATGGGTCGGCTTGTTTTGTGATGGAAGCGACAGGGGGGTATGAAAGAAAGTTAGTCGCCTTCCTGCAAGCCCGGGAAATCGCCGTTGCCGTCGTTAATCCCAAGCGGGTCAGAGATTATGCCAATGCTATGGGAGCCTATGCCAAAAATGACCGCATCGACGCCAATATGATCCGTCATTATGCACAAACGGCGTATGACAAAAAACGGCTGCAACTGCGCGAATCCCTCACTGAAGCCGCTCGGCGACGTGAAAGCCTGCTCAGGCGCCGCAACCAATTGGTGGGTCAAAGATCCATGGAAAAACAGCACCTGGAGTCGGCCACGGACAAAGACACGGTGCGGTCAATCAAGCGCATCATGAAACAGCTTGATAAGGAAATCGAAAAAATTGAAGCCATGATTCAGACGGATATTAATGCCGATGAGCATTTGAAAAAAAGTATGAAACAACTCCTTCAAGTGCCGGGATTGGGTGATGTGACAGTATTGACTCTGCTGACTCAATTGCCTGAACTGGGCAAGCTGTCCAATAAGGAAATCAGCGCGTTGGTGGGGCTTGCGCCTTATGCCAGGGATAGTGGCAAAAAAACAGGGCGAAGAGCGATATTTGGGGGGCGAACGCAGATACGATCAACGCTTTACATGGCGACCTTAAGCGCAACCCGTTTTAACAAGCCAATAAGACTATTTTATCAACGTCTGTTGGCCCAAGGTAAGCTAAAAAAAGTGGCCCTTGTTGCCTGTATGAGGAAATTGCTCACTATTCTCAATTCCATGGCAAAAACAGGCAGCGAGTGGAACCCTGATTTTGCCAATCAGGCTTGATTTTGAACACAGTTGCTGCATGGTTGCAGGAGGTAGCGCACCAACAGTAGGCGCTTTAGGCGCAGCTTCCGCTCCTGCTCACGCTAAGTACCTACATCCCTGTAGGCAACGCAGGAGCGGTTTTCTACCTACCTTCTGCATGAGCCCCATGGATGGGGTGAATGCAGAGAAATGACGGGATCATTTCCTGTCCATGCTGTCGTTGAACAGGAACAGAAATCCTGTCACACGCGGGTCTTATTTCATTCCCGTTCCTAAGTTATTTGTATTTACTGCACATCATTAGAATATAAATAAGCGCCACCTGTTTCATCTCAATGGTAACTGCATACATTATTTCAAGTAGGCAGTAAAATATGCCCGAGACTTTTTTAAGGCAAAGTCATATAAGCGTTCACAACAATAGTTTTAATTTGCCATTTAATGATAGGTGTAAACATAGCTGAATGAGGACAAATGAAATATCAACTTTTGCAGATATGGCTTTGCCTCTTCTTCTGGATATCTGGCTTCAGTAGTTGATTGAAAACAAGTTAGGCTTAATAAAGAAGTGTTAAAATAATTTTCAATTAGGATTTAAGAAACTCTTCATAAAACAAAGGAAGGAGTAAGCGATATGATCCCCGTTATCTTATCCGGTGGCTCAGGTACAAGACTTTGGCCCTTATCTCGAGGACAGTTTCCTAAGCAATTTCTGCCGTTAATTTCTGATTATACTTTATTGCAGGAAACCGTGCTCAGGCTCAATGGCGTAGCAGAAATGCAAGCGCCAATCGCTATTTGCAATGAAGATCATCGTTTTATGTTGGCGGAGCAATTATGGGAAATTGGTGTCAAGCCAGCTGCAATGATTCTGGAGCCTATAGGCAAAAACACTGCACCGGCTGTCGCTATGGCGGCCTTAACAGCGGAATCCGAGGATGATGTTTTGTTGGTATTGCCGGCAGACCATGTCATATCGAATCTGGAAGCCTTTCATCATGCTATTGACCAAGCACGGGTTTTAGCTGAGCAGGGGCGATTAGTGACGTTTGGTATCGTACCTACTGAGCCTGAAACAGGGTATGGTTATATCAAACGAGATAAATTGCAACAGGGAAACGCTTTTAATGTTGCAGCTTTTGTTGAAAAACCAGATTTAGATACAGCAAAGTATTATTTAGAAAGTGGTGATTATTTCTGGAACAGCGGAATGTTTGCCTTTAGAGCGGGTAGTTTTCTACAAGAGCTGAATAAGTTTAATCCGGATATATTGCTAGCCTGCCAACAAGCGCTTAACGCCGCTAAAGTGGATTTGGATTTTATCCGCTTGGATAAAAAACTCTTTTCCGCATGCCCGGCTGATTCCATCGACTATGCAGTGATGGAGAAAACCGATAAAGCTGTAGTGATTCCGTTGGATGCCGGTTGGAATGACGTAGGTTCTTGGTCGGCTTTATGGGATGTTGCCGATAAAGATGAGTTCGGCAACGCTATTAGCGGTGATGTGTTAACGGTGGACACCGAAAATTCTTTTGTGCGGGCCGAAAATAAGCTGGTTGCAATTATTGGATTGCGGGATCTGGTCGTTGTCGAAACCGCTGATGCATTGATGGTCGCCCCGAAAGACAGAGTACAGGAAGTAAAGGATATTGTTGCTCAGCTAAAACAACTTAAACGCAGTGAGGCGGAATTGCACCGTAAGGTTTATCGACCTTGGGGCCATTATGATTCAGTGGACGGCGGCGAGCGGTATCAGACTAAACGTATTGTAGTCAAGCCAGGAGCCAGGTTATCAGTACAGAAACATCACCATCGTGCTGAACACTGGGTTGTGGTAAAAGGTACTGCTTTGGTAACCAAGGGGACTGAAAAGATTTTACTCTCCGAAAATGAATCTACCTACATTCCTTTGGGGACGGTGCATTGCCTTGAAAACCCGGGTATCATTCCATTGGAAATGGTGGAGGTTCAATCGGGTAGTTATTTGGGCGAAGATGATATTGTACGCTTTGAAGATTCTTATGGGCGTGATTAATAATTTCTAGTTGCAGCGCCTTGGCAGCGTATAAGTTTTCCAGCCTGTTAAATTCAAAACAACATTAAATAAACAGTCAAATAATTATATTGATAAGGAAAAAATTAATGAATAAAAAGATTACCAAGGCGGTTTTCCCGGTGGCGGGATTAGGCACACGTTTTTTACCGGCGACCAAGGCTAGCCCGAAAGAAATGCTGCCGATCGTTGATAAGCCGCTGATTCAATACGCTGTAGAGGAAGCTGTTGCAGCCGGTATTGATACTATGATTTTTGTTACCGGCCGTAATAAAAGAGCTATACCGGACCATTTCGATAAAGCTTACGAACTTGAAAAAGAACTTGAAGCAAAAGGTAAATTTGAAACATTAAATATGATTCGGGAAATTTTGCCTGCCCATGTTTCATGTGTTTTTATCCGACAATCTGAAGCATTGGGCTTAGGCCATGCCGTATATTGCGCCAAATCTGTGGTTGGCAATGAGCCTTTTGCCGTTATATTGGCGGATGACCTGATCGCAGACGCCGGCAGGGGATGCATGGCACAGATGGTGCGCCTCTATGAGCAAATGCACACCTCTATTCTTGGCGTGGAAAGAGTCGATCCCTCTGAAACCGGTAGTTACGGTATTGTCAAGACAGGTGAGTTTTCAGGCTCTTTCGCTCCTGTCGAACTTATTGTCGAGAAACCCAAACCAGTGGATGCGCCATCAAACTTAGCGGTCGTAGGTCGATATATCTTGACTCCCGCTATTTTTGACAAAATTGAAAAAACCGGAAGGGGAGCGGGCGGCGAAATTCAATTAACCGATGCTATTGCTGATTTATTGCTTGATGAACAGGTATTGGCTTATGAGTTTGAAGGAAAACGCTATGACTGCGGTTCCAAGCTGGGTTTTTTAATAGCAACGGTAGAGCATGGATTGCTGCATAAAGAGCTTAAAGACGACTTTTTAGCGTATCTAAAAAATTTGACTAAAATGCATAAAATCTAAGACTAATCCTGTAAAGATAACCGGAGGAGCTCTGGGTAATTAAATTATTCTGGTTAAAACAAAAAGGCTGCATTTCCGGTAGCCTTTTTATTTAGAATGTTTTTTCTTAATTCAAAATTCTTTATTCGTTGTAATGCTGTTTCAGTAACACTCGAAAGTCTCATTTTAAGATGATTACTTTAATTTCTAGAAGTGTGTTATAAAAAAAGCAGGGAACGCAGTGTAGTTTGTTTTTATTCTGATATGGGACATAGCGGAAAGCCTGGTTGTATCATTTAATATCCTGCCATGGATTTCCATAGAATCAGCTTATCCAATCATGCAGGGTAGTCTGTTCTCCGAAATGCTCTCGGCGAGTTCTTGATGATAAGCTTGGATAAACCTTTAAACGAACTTATTGCCATAAATATGTATAAAAAATTTTTTGGACTCAAGAAAAAACCATTTGCTCTTATTCCTGATCCTGGATTTCTGTATTTGAGCTCTAAACATAAAAAAGCCTTAACCACACTCCACTACGGTTTAGTCAGTCAAGCGGGTATTACAGTTATTACCGGCGAGATAGGTTCGGGCAAAACAACCTTGATCAGGTGTATGTTAAGCAAAATTAAAGACCAATGCGCGGTAGGATTAATCACTAATACGCATAGTAGTTTTGGTGATTTGCTAACATGGGTATTGGCTTCGTTTAATATACAGCATGATGCCAAGAATAAAACCGAGCGCTATCAAGCCTTTGTTAAATACATAACGGAACAAAATCAAAAAAAACGACGTGTTGTATTAATTGTCGATGAAGCTCAAAACATGGATATTGAAACGCTTGAGGAGTTAAGGTTGCTGTCTAACATCAATGTAAGCCGGCATGTGATGCTTCAACTTATACTGGTAGGACAACCGGAACTGGTCGATAAACTAAATTTGCCCGAACTGGCTCAATTTGCACAACGGATCTCCATTGAATATCATTTAAAGCCCCTTAATTTTGAAGAAACAAAGCATTACATAGCGCATCGTATCCAGGCTGCCGGCGGAAGGCCGTCTGTGTTTAAGGAATCAGCCTGTGCGGCAGTATTTTATTATACTGAAGGCGTTCCTCGACTAATTAACAATATTTGCGACTTGGCAATGGTGTTTGCTTTTGCTACCGATACACATGAAATTGGCTGGAAAACCATATTGGAAGTGGTGAATGAAAGAAAAACAAGCGGCATTAATCAATTTACAGGAACCATTTCTCCCGATCTAGGGTTGAGTGAACGTATTGCCGAAGCGGAGAAGTTCCATAAAGCTATCCTCGAGAAAACAGGTTTCGATACTTCAACGTGCTTATGATGAAGGGAATGAAGCCGTCCATGAGCAGATAAAAAATGCCTGATATCATTAAATTAAGTCACTCTCTATCTTGATATGCGAATATAAAATGATTGATGATGGGCATTTGGCGTCGTAATTCCCGACAGTCCAGCCTATATTTGATTAATTCAATTTTATATCCAATTATCAATCAGTTCTAAACCGACCGGCATAACTACTTCATTTACTAAATTCGTTGCTGACTCTGATTGGCTAAATTTTGGTTGTATGTCTGGTTCAACGCATGCCCTCAAACTGGGCAATAAAGTTTAAAAATTAAAAAGTCTGCCAAGATACGTTATATCACCTATTGAAAAATTAGGGATAGAGAGTATTTTAAGCTCAAACAGACAATAAGGTTATAAACACTTTTTTGCCTAATCTGGAAAGGTTTGTTTAGACTTTGTTATATCACAACAAACCATACCAAATCGAAACCGTTAAGCCGCGTAAATGATTCCAGGAGTAGCGGGAAAAAGGTTTAAACGCATATTGAGGGAAACTTCCATTTTTGTAGACAGCCGTTCCATAAGCAGGCTCGCAAATCCGGAGCTGAAAACCAGACAGCTGAATTTGATAGTTTGCGCAATAAAACAATCGGCATGACAAACTATTAGTAGAAATAATGATTAAGCGGTTCATGGCAACTTTTTAGTCTGAGTTAATTGATCCCTTTATAAAGATCAAATTAAAACTGATTTAATAAGTTAGATATTCTTGTTCTTTAAACTTAAAAGCGTATTTGAAGATATTGGAAATTCGCAGTTCCATGCCCACAAACACCGGATGTAGGACAAGTTATACCGAGTGGTTGATGCCATGGCACAAAAGACATTACCGGGTGAAGATACCTATGCAGACTACCGCCCATTGTATGAATGGAATATATTTTCAACCATTAGTGCTTAATTAAAACACTGAGTACAAACTGGAAACGCCATCCTTCTTGCAACATTATGAGGGGCTGGTACAGCCGTACTTCTGTCTGTGAGTGAATCAATACGTTATGTACTAGGCGGAATCCAAAGTCTGATGCAATTAATTTTCTGAAGGTTAGATACTGAAACTTAACGGACAGCTCTATGAAAAACTATGATTATTGGATGTGTTAGGTTTGCTGAATACATTCTATATCGACTCGTAAAGTTATCAAATTACATAAACAAGGTTAAGAAGATGATGGATTATTCTTGCATTAACAGAAAACTGACTATCGCTTTATTGTTTACCGTTTTATGGGTACTAAATGCATGTACTAATCCTGAAGAAGAGGCTAAGGATCATTTGCAGCGAGGGATTGAGCTTTTTAAGGAAGGAGAGTTCGATAAAGCAAAACTTGAATTAAAGACATCCAGTCAGGCAGATAAAAATGCTGCGGAAACTTATTATTATCTGGCTTTAATGGATGAAAAAAACAGGCAGTTCAAGGCAATGCGCGATAACTTGATAAAAGCCATTGAGTTAGCCCCAGGTAATATTGATGCGAGACTAAAATTAGGGAAAGTACAGCTTCGGCTCGGCGAAGTGGATAAAGCATTAGAGCAGGCAGAAACCATTTTGCAGGATTCCAGCCAGAATGTGGGTGCGCTTACGCTAAAAGCTTCTGCTTTATCAAGGCAACAAAAGCCGGAAGAATCACTTCTCATTGTAGATAAAGTTCTAAACATAGATCCTAATTACACGGATGCCTTATCGCTGAAGTCTGCCATTTATATGGAAAAGGAGAACTTCGATGAAGCTCTGGCTTTAATAAATGCCGCAATAAAATCCAATGACCATGATGTTTCATTGCGTCTTTTTAAAATTCAATTAGATGCGAAAACAAAAAATATAGATGCCGTTATTGATGATTACCAGAATCTAATTGAGTTATCCCCTGATAATCAGGACTTTAAAATCACGCTGGCGAAGATTTATTCGCAGGCCGGCAAGAAAAAAGAAGCGGAAAATCTTTTACGGATGCTTGTAGATGCCGACCCTGACAAGGCAAAGCTAAAATTGCTGCTGCTTGATTTTTTATCGGCTTCAGCTAGCGACAAAGTTTCGGAGCAATTTCACCAATTCGCTGAAAAGCATAAAGATCAGTCACAGATACTATTTGAACTATCAAACTGGATGATTGCGAGAAAAAATTTTGATGAGGCAAGGAGCACACTTAACAGAATCATAGAAATTGAAGATCATTCGAATGTTGGCCTTTCCGCAAAGACGCTATTGGCAAAGCTGGCATTAGAAGAGAAGGATTTTGACAAATCACAAAAGCTTATCGAAGAAATATTAAAAGCGAATTCAAATTATGATGATGCGAAAATTTTGCAAGCCCGATTACTGCTTGTAAAAGAACAATATGATGAGGCGATTGATTTACTAAATAGAGTACTTTGGAATCGGCCGGATTCGGAAGAAGCGCTGGTTTTGCTGGGTCAATCATTTCTAGTTAAAGAAGATCACAAACAGGCCAATGACAGCTTTACCAGGGCCTTGAAAATCAACCCGGCTAATTTACAGGCGCTAGCCTATGTATACGATAAAGCGCTGAAGGCAAAAAATATTAAGTATGCGAAAGAAGTCCTTATAAAAGCGATAAGGCTGACACCCGGTAATATTGTTTTGCTGGAAAAGCTGGCGAAACTAAATCTGGTTGAAAAGAACTGGAATAATGCACAGGTAACGATCAAGGAAATTGCAAAAAGCCCAAATCCGCTAGCCCCACGTTTGGCGAAGTATTTAGAAGGACAACTTCAGCAAGAGCAAGGCAATTTTGTCAAAGCGATCGCGATATATAAAGAATTATTAGATAAATTTCCCGGTAACCGGGATGCTATAACCAACATGGCGCGTTGTTATCAAAGCTTGAACAAGCAAGAAGAGATGGTTGTTTTTTTAAACGGACTGCTTTCCAAGAATCCCAATAATATCTCGGCCGGCCTTGTACTGAGCGATTTATATTTAATCAATAAAGAGTTTGACAAGGCTTCCGCGGTATTAACTAAGCTGATTAAAAATAAAACTAAAATTCCGCAAGTGTATATGTCCCTGGCCAATGTCAAATTGGTGCAGAATGAATCCAAAGCCGCTATATCTGTTTATCTGGAAGGGCTAAAACAGAATCCGGATAACATCAAGTTATCACTGTCATTGGCATCATTATATGAATTACAGAAAGATTATGATGCCGCTATCGCTATTTATGAAGCATTACTGCGGAAACATCCTCGTTTAGACCTGGCTGCAAATAATCTGGCTGCTATTTTGATTGAACATTTCGAGGAAGAAGAAACTTTAAAAAGAGCAGTTCAGTTGGTTGAAAAATTTAAAGACTCAAAGCAGGCTTACTATAGAGATACTTATGCCTGGGCGCTAGTCAAGCAAGGCAATATATCCGAGGGTTTAAATATATTGAACCAAATCAGCATTGCTGAACCGGATGTGCCTGTATTCAAGTATCACTTGGGCGTTGCGCAATATAAAAGCGGGAATCATGGAGCGGCGATGTCAGAATTGAAGCAAGCGCTTGAGTTAACCAAAAGAAAAGGATATTTCTCCGATAAAAAGGCCGCTGAAGAATTATTGCAGGAAATTATCGCCGCGAGATAAGGCGGCTAATCTCTTGGGCTAGAGGATGGCTAATATAAGCTGGTTATAAACGAGGAGGAAGTTTTGAAGATACTAGTAACAGGAGCGGCTGGATTTATAGGGGCAGCGCTTAGTATTAGATTGCTGGAACGAGGAGATGAAGTTGTCGGGATTGATAATCTTAACGACTATTACGATGTCAATTTGAAACTGGCAAGATTGAAGCGGTTAAACAATTATCATCGATTTAATTTTCTAAAACTAGAAATAGCCGATAAACAAGCAGTAGAGGCGCTTTTTGCCAGGGAAAAAGTGCAAAGAGTCATGCATTTGGCCGCTCAGGCGGGCGTGCGATATTCTTTAACTCATCCGCACACTTATGTAGATTCGAATTTGGTAGGGTTTATCAATATATTGGAAGGGTGCCGACATAATGGTATCGAGCATCTGGCCTATGCATCTTCCAGCTCTGTGTATGGCGCAAATACCAAAATGCCTTTTTCCATCCATGATAATGTCGATCATCCGGTTTCATTGTATGCGGCAAGTAAAAAGGCAAATGAACTGATGGCTCACACCTATAGTCATCTTTATAACCTGCCGACTACGGGATTGAGGTTTTTCACCGTTTACGGTCCGTGGGGGCGCCCGGATATGTCTTTATTTATGTTTACCCGTAATATTCTTGAGGGTAAACCGATAGATGTTTTCAACTATGGTAATCATCGGCGGGATTTTACTTATATAGATGACATTGTCGAGGGGGTGATCAGAGTCATTGATAAACCGGCGCGGATAAATAGGGACTGGTCGGGCAAAAGTCCTGATTCGGGCACAAGTCAGGCGCCTTATCGTCTCTATAACATTGGTAATAACAATCCAGTTCATTTATTAACGTTTATCGAGATACTCGAAAAATGTTTAGGTAAAGAGGCCATAAAAAATCTTCTACCTCTACAGCCAGGGGATGTTCCCGATACTTATGCGGATGTCTCTGATTTAGTAAATGATTTGGGCTATAAGCCCACCACTTTGTTAGAAACCGGGATCAGTAATTTTGTTGAGTGGTATCGAAGTTTTTACAAAATTGGAGATCACTATGCATAACAGAAAAATATCAGTGGTTGGTTTAGGTTATGTCGGATTACCTGTCGCGGTCGAGTTTGGCAAAAACCAGCAGGTCATAGGATTTGATATAAATTCAATTCGCATCGAAGAGCTAAAGCAGGGCATTGAGCGCACTAATGAAGTAGACGCGGAAGATTTGACGAAAGCCGATATTTTATATACCTGTAATGCGGAAGATTTAAAAAAAGCGGATTTTCATATCATTGCCGTGCCAACGCCGGTTAACAAAGCCAAACAGCCGGACTTAAGGCCGGTCATCAAGGCTTCAAGAACTGTGGGCAAACAACTTAAAAAAGGCGATATTGTCGTCTATGAATCAACAGTTTATCCGGGGGCTACGGAAGAAGATTGCATCCCAGTCCTGGAGCAGGAATCGGGCTTAACCTGGGGTGTTGATTTCAATGTTGGATATTCACCTGAACGGATTAATCCGGGCGATAAGGTTCACACGTTTAAAACCATCTCTAAAGTAGTATCGGGAGATACGCCCGAAACACTGGAAACCGTAGCCGCTGTTTATGAATCGGTCGTCACGGCTGGCGTGCATAAAGCCGCTACAATCAAAGTCGCGGAAGCAGCAAAGGTGATTGAGAATACTCAGCGAGACTTAAATATTTCATTAATGAATGAATTGGCCTTGATTTTCAATAAAATGGAAATTGATACGAGGGATGTACTCGCCGCAGCCTCGACAAAATGGAATTTTTTACCATTTGATCCCGGCTTGGTCGGGGGGCACTGCATAGGCGTTGATCCTTATTATCTTACGTATAAAGCCGCCGTCTTAGGTTATATCCCGCAGGTCATCCTCTCCGGACGTAGTATTAATGACAGTATGGGTAATTTTATTGCAGCTCAGACAGTCAAGGAATTGATCAAGGCTGAAAAATGTGTAAGAGGCAGTATTGTCACTATTTTAGGGTTTACATTTAAAGAAAATGTACCTGATATAAGAAATACACGTGTTATCGATATCTATAAAGAATTACTGACTTATGGCATTAATGTGCAAGTGTTTGATCCTATGGCTGATCCAGATGAAATCATGGAGGAATATGGGATTAAATTATCAGCTGAAAACCAATTGAAACCGGCCCATGCAGTACTACTGGCTGTGCCACATGATTATTTCTTGACTAAGGACTGGTCCTATTTAGAGAATCTATTACACGACAATACCGGTATCGTCATGGATATTAAAGCCAAGCTTGAAAGAAACAAGACTCCGAAAGGAATTAAACTCTGGCGGCTTTAAATCAAAAATCAAGGATTGTTTTAGTTACTGAATGTAAATTTAAAGAACTCAGGTGATTGGTATGCAGTGTCTAAAAATAATAAAGCCATTATTGATAATGTCTATTATGTTGTGTTCGGGGTGCGCCTATCCCCCCATGAGCGAGGAGGCGGATAAGGAGATCTCTACGGATTACACCTACAAAATAGGGGTGGGAGATAGTGTTACTATTTTTGTCTGGGGAAATCCGGATATTTCGACAACAGCCACGGTAAGACCTGATGGAAAAATTACCATTCCACTTGCCGAGGACCTTTTGGCCAGAGGAAGAACACCGTCCGAGCTGGCCAGAGTAATGGAAAAGGAGCTGGGAAAATATGTCAGGGATCCGCAGGTCGTCATCATGGTCAGTGGTTTTAAAGGGATTCCTACCCAGCAAGTCAGAATCATAGGCCAGTTAAGCGGTAGCGGTGGCGGCGGATTCGGTGGCGGCGGAGGCTTTGGCGGCGGATTCGGAGGTGGTAGCGTCGGTAGATATACTGCAAAATCCGTTCCCTATGAAAGGGATATGACGCTGCTCGATCTGATGATAAAAATCGGTGGACTGGGACCTTACTCCGATGGAAACAGAGCCAGCATCATTCGTGATATTGATGGAGAAACCGAGCAGTTCGGCATCAGAATTGATGACTTAATTGATGATACGGACATGCGCGCGAACGTAAAAATATTACCCGGCGATATCGTCATAATACCGGAGGCATTTTTTTAATTAAGCCTGACCTGACAGATGATTTATATAGGGTCAATGAAGTTTAAATTATCAGAGTAGGCAAAAAACAATGCAAGAACAGATTTCTGAAGTGATTTATTATGCCAAAGGCATACTACGATACAAATGGATCGCAATAATTATGGCTTGGATTGTTAGTTTGTCCGGATGGATTTTTATCTACAACATGCCTGATAAATATAGTTCAGAAGCCAGGGTTTATGTTGATACGCGGACTATGCTACGGCCATTGCTGAGCGGCTTGGCGATTCAAGTCGATGTCAACGGCTTGCTCCGGGTGATGAAACAATTAATGTTTACTCAACAAAACCTTGAACAAATAGCAAAACTGTCGGGTTTGAATGGCTTGGAATCCCATGACAGGCTAAAGGAAAATATTAAGATTTCGGGAGGAAATAACGAAATATTTTCAATTAGTTATGAAGCGGAAAATCGTGAAGAAGCCAGAAATGTCGTACAAGCCGTGTTAGCTGTTTTCTCCGAACAGACGCAAAGAAGTTCACTAGGAGACACGGCCGAGGCTCAACGATTTATTGAGGGCCAGATACGGGAATATGAGGACCGCCTGCGCAATGCGGAAAAAGCCCGGGAAAATTTCAAGCGCGCTAATTTGGGATTGTTGCCCGGTCAGGGAGTGGATCAAATCAGTCAGATTCAGCGAATGAAAACGGCATTGGAAGAAGCCGAATTAAGTTTAAAAGAAGCCAAGTCAAGAAAAGAGGCTCTGAGTGAACAATTAGAGGAAGCGTTAGGTTCCGAAGATGAATGGAGCGACTTAATCGGTACGGAATCCTCTTCAAAGAACGAAAGAATAAGCGCGCTTGAGCAAAGAAAAGATGAGCTGCTGATTAAATACAAGGAAAATCATCCAGAAATCAAAAACATTGACAACATCATCAAAGAGTTGAAAAGGCGCGAGGATGAGAAACAGAATTCGGGAGAAAACGAAGGGCTTGATTTGGAAGTCATGGCGAATCCTTATGTTCAGTCGATAAAGGTCGCAATGAATGAAGCTGATGCGAATGTCGCATCAATTTTATCGCGCGTTGATAATTACAATACCCGATTAGCGAAGTTGCAAGAAGAGCTGAATACCCGGCTTTCCATTGAAACGGAAATTCATAATCTCAACAGGGATTATGAAACGATTAAAAGAAATTATTCCAATCTTATTCAGCGCAGGGAACAAGCCAATATTTCTACGAAAGTAGATAGTCAAGTCAATGCACTCAAATTTAGAATCGCTGATCCTCCCAATAAACCACTGGAACCTTCTTCGCCCAATAGATTACTTTTAACATCGGTGGTCTTTTTTGTTTCTATTCTGTTAGGAGTGGGATCAAGTCTCCTGGTGACATTTATCCGGCCTACTTTTGTCGCTACGCAACAGGTCAGAGCGGATACCGGTATTCCTATATTAGGAACCGTATCCATGTCGTTTGATTCTCCCGATACCAATGGCCATAAAATCGATTATAAAAGTGGTGGCGCTATTCTAGGACTGATAATCATGTATATCGGATCGTTACTTTTTGAAACATTTAAATCCACTCTATTTGATATAGAGGGGCTGGTGCAGGGGATTTATGCGAAATTGTCGTTTTTGCTATAGGAGTGATTGATGAATATTATCGAAAAAGCACTAGAGAAAGCAAAAATTGAAAATTCTGTGTGGGATCTTGATCCGATAAATCAAACAGATAACTTAGCGGATTTAACATTTCACGAAGAAGAGCCAGTTTCGCTCGTCCGTGATCCGGAGCACGTCTCCATTAAAGCGGATAAAGAAAAAATAGTTGAAAAAAAAAGCAAGAGCAGAATAACCCGAATCAATTGGGAATTACTTAAAAAAAATGGTTTTCTTACCAGAGAAGATGCGCATACACAAAAAGCCGAGGAATACAGGATAATCAAAAGGCCTTTGATAGATAATGCCACCGGAAAAGGCAAAAAAAACGTTCACAAGTCGAATCTGATTTTAGTAACCAGCAGTTTGCCTGGGGAAGGAAAAACTTATTCGGCAATAAATTTGGCAATAAGTACATCAACGGAAATGAATAAACAGGTATTGCTGATTGACGCGGATGTTGCCAGACCTTCGATTGCAAGGTATCTTGGGATAAAAGAAGGCGTTGGGCTGATCGATTATTTGGAAAATGAGCAAACGGATTTTTCCGATATTATTATGGAAACCGATATTCCTAATCTGCGGATAATATGCGCCGGAAAGCAACACCGCCATTCAACGGAACTGCTTGCAAGCAATAGGATGGTTCAGTTATCGGACGAACTCAGTCAAAGATACCCTGATCGCATCGTTATTTTTGATACACCGCCCTTATTAGTCGCCAGTCAGACGCATGTATTGGTAAATCTGGTTGGCCAAGTCGTATTGGTTATCGAAGCGGAAAAAACATTGCGGTCTTCAGTGATGGAAGCGGCTGAAAAATTAAATCGATGCGAGATAGTCTTGGCTTTATTAAACAAAGATAAAGCAAGTACTAATAATGTTTATGGATCCAGACAGCATGTACATTAAGGTATTTTTTTTAACAAGAAAAATTGAATTATGTTTATTGTTTATAAGATTTACCATTACTATCTACATTCTCTCTCACTCAACTCAGCTTTACGCAGGTAGCTGGACAGCCATTCCATCTCTTCAATTACAGGAGATCTATTCCGATAATATTGAATTGTTGCCGCCTGGTCGTGAAAAAGGGGCGTTAGTGACGGTTGTAAGTCCGGGCATTTCAGCCCGTTATATATCCCCTAAGTCAACATTGAACTTAGACTATAGAATGCAGAATATATACAATTCCGGTGGTGATGACGGCCTGAGAATAGCAAATCAGCTACAGTATAATTCGCATAATACATTCGTCAGGAATTTACTGTTTCTGGATTCTGAAAGTTCGATAAGCCAACAAAACTTCAATAATAATCGACTCGCCGTTGACAATATTGCAGGCTCGGGTGATACCACAACGGTTACTACATTTAGTTTGTCGCCGTATATAACGCCGCATTTTGGAGGTTTTGCCAATGGATTGTTCCGGGTCAACTTCAATACAATAACAACCGGTATCTCAGCCGACGAAGGGACAGCCACTGATACCATCAATCTTGAGGAAATCGTCCAATTAAACAGCGGTTCCGATTTCAAACGGATTTCATGGGCGTTATCTTTTAACAATAATGAGAACCTCAGGTCCGGCGGGGACGATGTCAAATTCCAGAGCTCGAATGCCATAATCAGAGCTTATTTACACAGGAAATTCAATCTCTTCGCCCAGGCGGGGCATAGCAATAACAGTTTTCGGTCCAATACCGACAGCAGCAACAATGGCATTTTTTACACGTTTGGCGCGCAATGGATACCCAGCCAGCGCTTTAACATTGAAGCGGGCTATGGCAATAACAGATTTGTGACAGTCAATATTGCACCTATCCGACGCGTAAACTGGAGTACAACGTATCGAAACCGCGACATAGGATTAAACGCCGGCGAGACATGGCAATCCAGGCTAAGTTATCGAACCAGAAGGTCGATTTGGTCACTGACTCATGATAATGACACGACCACAACCCAACAAATTTTACTCGAGCTGCAGCCTTTTACGATTACGGATCCGTTCGGTAACCCTATCCTGGACCCGGTAAGCAAACAGCCCGTGCTGTTCGCCACCTTTCTTCCCAATTTCACCAATGAAGTCATTGTTAGAAGGCTATGGAATTTTTCTGTTGCGTACAACACCGGAAAAAGCACTATCAGTGCCAGCGCTTTTAATGAAAGACGGGTGTTCCAGGTTAGCGGCTATAAGGAAACGGTCAGGGGCTTGAATGCATCATGGATATGGCAGTTTGCTCCGAGAACGAGCGCTTATGTTACGCCTAGATGGCAACAAATCGATAGAGCTGTTTCAACGCTTAATCCCATACCCGTCAAAGATCATCGATACGATTTTGCCATAGGGGTTAACAGAACCATCACCAATCGAATGAATGCCAGCCTCGAATTTCGTCATATAAATCAGTCATCTGACCTTGAAAGTAATGAGTATCGGGAAAATCGCGCGACTGCCAGTGTGAATATGAGATTCTGACTGAGCACGGGCCATTTGATGATTAGGAACGGGCATGAAATAAATCAGGGAATTGTAGGTGCGAATTCATTTATGCCCTATGGGTACTTGTGCCCTTCAGGGTATTCGCACTGTGCGGATAAATCCGCACCTACACCGGAAATGCATCCGCGCACTTGAGGAAGTTATTTTATGCGCATTCCTTATTTAAATAAAACAGCTGAATTTAATAAATCGAAAGAAACCTGATAGCGTTTTTGCAAAGCCGAGTGCCGGTTAAGAGCTGTTTTAAGGAAATTATGTTGATTCAGACCCATCAACAAGCATAAAGATTAAACTTTATTGATTTAACGCAATCACTTACTAGAGAGTGGTTGATGATGTAGAGGGCGGTTTGTACTATTGATTGCCAACCGAGGGCCAACCCTTGCCAATCATTCATAAAGCATCAGTCGCGAGAGCAGGTTTTAACTTATACGAAATACCGTAGAAACATCCATTATTGCGTTTGGCTATTTTTACCCCGTTAAACAGGGGTAGCGTTTATAACTGAAGAATCAGCAGAGGTGAAACGAAATAGCATGACCAAGAAAACAATCGTATGCGTGGTTGGGGCGAGGCCAAATTTCATGAAGATTGCCCCCATCATCAAAGCCCTGAAAAAAACGCAAGAACATGTTTCGTTTTACCTGGTACATACCGGTCAGCATTATGATCAGGCAATGAAAGCTTCGTTTTTTCAGCAACTGGATATTCCCGAGCCGGATATTGATCTGGAAGTGGGATCGGGTTCGCATAGCGAGCAAACCGCCCATATCATGCTCCGGTTTGAACCTGTGCTCGATAACGTCAAGCCCTGCGCGGTGCTGGTGGTCGGCGATGTGAATTCAACGGTGGCCTGTGGCCTGGTCGCGGTCAAAAAAGCCATACCGGTCATTCATGTCGAAGCCGGCCTGAGAAGTCACGACCGGCAAATGCCCGAGGAAATCAACCGCGTTCTGACCGACCAGATCTCCGATACGCTGTTCACGACCGAGAGAAGCGCGCATGAGCATCTGCTTAAGGAAGGCATAGAAAGCCGGCGCATCCACTTCGTCGGCAATGTCATGATCGATACCTTGCGGGCTAACCTGGAACACGCTATTGCCTTTGCGGAAACCCTGAAAAGCTACGACAAGGCGCAGCCTGTCAAGGCGGGGGAATATGCATTGCTGACCCTGCACAGGCCCTCGAATGTCGATGATCCGCGGACATTAACCCGATTGCTGCTGAGCATTGCCCGTATCAGCCGCAAATTGCCTGTTATTTTCCCCATTCACCCGCGCACGCACAACCAGATCAAGCAGCAAGGATTGCTGGATGTCATCGGTTCCCCGACCATTATCGATTTACCGCCCGTCGGCTACCTGCAGATGTTAGGGCTGATGCAGTCGGCAAAACTGGTGTTGACCGACTCTGGAGGTTTGCAGGAAGAGACAACATCATTGGGCATTCCTTGCGTGACCCTGCGGGAAAATACCGAACGGCCTATTACGGTCGAGCAGGGGACAAATACTGTCGTGGGTACCGATCCGGAAAAGATTCAAGCCTGCGTGGACGATATTTTGACGACAGGAGGCAAATCGGGCCGAATTCCGGAATATTGGGATGGCAAGGCCGCCGAGCGGATTCTGGCTGAAATCAAAAGAATTTATTTATAACAGACTGTTCTGGAGGATTTGCCGTATGTCGGAAATAAATAATGCCAAGAAAAATGCCATGACAGTCGATGTGGAAGATTACTTTCAGGTTTCCGCCTTCGAGCCTTATATTTCAAAAAACCAATGGGATGCTTTGCCGCATCGGGTTGCATCCAATACCAACAAAATCCTGGACCTTTTCGAAGAAAACAGCATAAACGCGACTTTTTTTACACTAGGCTGGGTTGCTGAGAGATATCCGGAGCTGGTCAGGCGCATTATCGAGAACGGCCATGAATTGGCTTGTCATGGCTATGAACATGTCCGCGTGACGGAACAATCCCCGGTGCAATTTCGCCATGATATCGCCAGGGCCAAAAAAATACTGGAGGATATCGGCGGCTGCGAAGTTAAAGGCTACCGGGCCGCCAGCTATTCAATCGGCGCAAGCAATCTTTGGGCGTTGCAGGTTTTGCAGGAAGAGGGCTTTCAATACAGCTCTAGCATTTATCCGGTCAAGCATGATTTGTACGGCATGCCCGAGGCCCCGAGATTTACCTATCAGCCGTTCAAAAATCAGGGCTTCAAGGAGATCCCGATTACCACGGTCAGGTTGGGCAATAAAAACCTGCCGTGCGGAGGCGGGGGATTTTTCAGATTCTATCCCTACGCCTTTTCAAGATGGGCATTCAACAGAGTCAACAACGATGAAAAACAGGCCGGTGTTTTCTATTTTCACCCCTGGGAAATCGATCCGGAGCAGCCCCGGCAAGCGGGCTTAAGCTGGAAAGCCCGGACACGACATTACCTGAATCTTGACCGGATGGAACACAGGGTGAAAAGGCTATTGAAAGACTTTAGCTGGGATACCATGGAAAACGTATTCTTGAAATAAAACATGCGCAGGGAGTCGGCCAGACTGGAACCAGACAAGAGGCGATCAATACCTATGATTAAAACACTGGATAGAGAAAATTACTCCCGCTGGGACAGTTTTGTTGACGCGGCGGCGGAAGCGACATTCTTTCATCAGTCCGGATGGAAAGAGATTATCGACAAGGCTTTTGGCCATAAAACCTATTACCTTTATGCTGAGGACAACAACCGGATAACCGGTATTTTGCCGTTAGTGCATGTAAAAAGCCCGCTGTTCGGCAATGCTTTGTTTTCGTCGGCGTTTTGCGTCTATGGCGGTATTGTCGCCAGCGATGAGTCGGCCTATGCGGCGCTTGATCAAGAAGCCTGCCGGCTGGCGGAAGCGCTGGGTGTGGACTATCTGGAAATGAGGAACCGGGTGCGCAAATATCCCGATAAACCGTACAAGGAATTATATGTCACCTTCAGAAAAGCGCTGGACCCGGAAGTGGAAAAAAACCTGCTGGCAATTCCCCGCAAGCAGCGGGCCATGGTCAGAAAGGGCATCGAGGCCGGGCTGACCAGCGTTATTGACAGCGATGTCGAACGGTTTTATCAGGCGTATTCGGAAAGCGTCAGAAACCTGGGCACGCCGGTTTTTCCGAAAAAATACTTTCAGATTATCAAGGATGTTTTTGCAGACCAATGCGAAATTCTGACGGTCGAGCACCAGGGGCAACTGGTCGGCAGCGTGATGAACTTTTACTACCGGGATGAAGTGCTGCCATATTATGGCGGCGGGACCGCCAAGGCGAGGGATATTAAAGGCAATGACTTTATGTATTGGGAAGTCATGCGCCGGGCCGTGGAAAAAGGCATCAAAATATTTGACTACGGGCGAAGCAAAGTCGGGACCGGATCGTACAGTTTCAAGAAAAACTGGGGGTTTCAGCCGGAGCCGCTGTTTTATGAGTTCCATCTGGTCAAGTCCGACACCTTGCCCGACATCAATCCGCTAAACCCGAAATACCAGTTGTTTATAGCCGCCTGGAAGCGTTTGCCATTGGCTGTCAGTCAGATGATCGGCCCCTGGCTGGCGAAAGATCTGGGTTAATGTTTCAGTTTAACTATTCAGGGTATTGGTCATGAAAGACCTGCTTTTCCTTGTACACAGAATCCCTTTCCCGCCGAACAAAGGCGATAAAATCCGCTCCTATCATTTTTTAAAGCATTTGGCGGGACATTACCGTGTCCACTTGGGCGCTTTTATTGATGACAGCAATGACTGGCAATATACCGGCGAACTTGGCGCCCTATGCGCGGAAACCTGTTTTCTGGGCATCAACCCTTTCCGCGCCAAGATAAAAAGCCTGCAAGGATTAGTGACCGGCCAGGCGCTAAGCTTGCCGTATTATAAGAGTCAGGCCATGCAGGACTGGGTCGATAACGTCATTGAAAAATACCGCATTGACACAGTGCTGGTCTTTTCCTCGGCAATGGCCCAGTTTATCCATGACAGACATAAGGTCGACCTGATTGTCGATTACGTCGATGTGGACTCCGATAAATGGCGGCAATACGCCGAAAAAATAAGCGGCCTGCGCGCATGGATTTACCGGCGCGAGTCGGATTATCTGCTCCGTTATGAGAAAAAACTGGCGGAAAAATCCAAATCCGGCATCTTTGTCTCCGAGCAGGAAGCCGACCTGTTTAAAACACTGGCGCCGGCCGTGAGCGAAAAAATCACCTATATCAATAACGGCGTCGATACGGAATATTTTTCTCCGGATCAGCTGTTCGCCTCGCCTTATCCCGGCCATGAACCGGTTATTGTTTTTACCGGCGCCATGGATTACTGGGCCAATGTCAACGCGGTCGAATGGTTTGCACGGAACGCGTTGCCGCACATCGTCAAAAAA
>SWCD01012473.1_pt1 | contig 54989 bp, 57 predicted proteins | sample 4693011 | NCBI WGS metagenome assembly SWCD01 (sample SAMN10267278, study PRJNA491770) | bioreactor metagenome | isolation source: DHS bioreactor inoculated with marine | place: Japan: Omine Ridge, Nankai Trough
CCCCTTGCGGGCCGTCCATCGATCAACAACGGTGGGGCTAAGGAGAGTCTGATGTATCGCATTATCGAAAGCACGTTCATTGCCCCGAGCGTCAAACGCTTCACAGTGGCTGCGCCTCAGGTGGCCAATCACTGGCAGGCGGGGCAATTCATCATTCTTCGGGTAGAGGAGGATGGTGAGCGAATCCCCCTCACCGTTGCGGCAGCCGACCGCAGGAAAGGCACGATCACCCTCTTCGTCCAGGGAATCGGAAAAACGACGGAACTGCTCAACATGAAGGAGTCGGGCGATTTCATTGCGGATGTTGCCGGTCCCCTCGGCAAGCCATCCGAGATAGAGCAATACGGGACGGCCGTGGTGGTCGGCGGCGGTGTTGGCACCGCCATCGCGTATCCCGTCGTTGCCGCGCTGCGCGAAGCAGGCAACCAGGTGGTCGCCATCGTCGGCGGGCGCAGTCGAGAGTACGTGCTTCTCGAGGAGGAACTGGCTGCAACCGGAGCAGAGGTGGTGGCATGCACCGACGACGGCTCGTACGGTCGCCCGGGGTTTGTCACCGAGGCGCTGACCGACCTGATTTCGTCCCGCACCATCGATGTTGTCTTTGCCGCAGGCCCCGTGCCGATGATGCGAGCTGTCGCCGAGGTCACCCGCCCGGTGGCGATCAATACGATCGCGTCACTCAATCCGATCATGGTGGACGGAACCGGCATGTGCGGTGGCTGTCGGGTCGAGGTCGGTGGGGAGACTCTCTTCGCTTGCGTCGACGGCCCCGAGTTCAACGCCCACCTCGTGGACTTTGCTCTCCTCGCCCGACGCAATCAGGCCTACCTGGATATCGAGAAGCGACAGCTCGATGAGTTGCAGCAGCGATGTAAGGCGGAAGCACAGGGAGCGGGGGCGCTATGAGCGAGCCACTCACCAAACGGGAACGCATGAAGCTCGAACGTGTCGAGATGCTCGAGCGTGACGCAGGCGAACGCGCTCGCTCTTTCGATGAGGTAAATCTGGGCTTTACCGCCGAAATGGCCAAACTCGAAGCGATCCGCTGTCTCGAATGCGCCAAGCCGAAGTGCATAGAAGGCTGCCCTGTCGGTATCGAGATCGACAAGTTCGTCCGCTTCGTCGCCGACGGCCAGATCGGAGCAGCGGCCGAGGTCATCCAGCGCGACAATCTGCTTCCCGCCATCTGCGGGCGGGTCTGCCCCCAGGAGAAGCAGTGCGAAGGAGCCTGTGTCCTGGCCAAGAAGGAACGACCGATCGCGATCGGGCATCTCGAACGCTACGTAGCCGACTACGTTCGCAACGAGGGATTCGAGTACGTGACCGAACGCCCCGAACCGACGGGAAGGAGCGTGGCAGTGATCGGCAGCGGGCCGGCAGGTCTTGCCGTCGCCGGCGATCTCATCCAATCCGGGCATGCGGTAACGGTCTATGAGGCCCTCCATGAACCCGGCGGTGTGCTCGTCTACGGCATCCCCGAATTCCGGCTCCCCAAGGAGATCGTGAAGGCCGAGATTGCCGGTCTGGAGGACCTTGGCGTGCGGTTCGAGACGAATGCCATCATCGGTCGGACCTACACGCTCGATGAGTTGATGGAGGAGAACGATGCCGCATTCATCGGCGTCGGTGCCGGCCTACCGCGATTTCTCAACGTGCCGGGCGAGAACCTCATTGGCGTCTACTCGGCAAACGAGTTCCTGACCAGGGTCAATCTGATGAAGGCCTACCTGGCGGGCAACGACACGCCCGTCCTCGATGTGGGCGGCAAACGAGTTGTTGTCTTCGGCGGCGGCAACACGGCCATGGACGCCGCCAGAACAGCCCAGCGTCTCGGTGCAGGCGACGTCCGCGTTCTCTACAGACGGACCGAAGAGGAGATGCCGGCGCGCCGTGAGGAAGTCCGCCATGCCCGCGAGGAGGGAATCAACTTCGACTTTCTGGTCTCTCCGACCGAGCTCTTCGGAGAGGACGGCTTGCTGACGGGGCTGACACTACAAAAGATGGAGCTTGGTGAACCGGATGACTCGGGTCGCCGTCGGCCGCAGCCGATCGACGGCGCGCTGGAGTCACTCGACGCTGATCTTGCGGTCGTCGCCATCGGCAACGGACCGAACCCGCTGTTGCTGTCGACCTGTCCCGACCTCGAGCGGACGCGGTGGGGCACCATCGCGGTCGATGAGGAGACCGGCCGCACCAGCATGCCCGGCGTATTCGCCGGAGGCGACATCGTGACCGGCGGAGCCACGGTCATCCTGGCCATGGGCGCCGGCCGCCGTGCGGCCGCATCCATCGAGACATGGCTGACCGACGAAGTTTGGGAGATCGAGAAGGAGGAGGAGGCGGAACCGGCGGAGGTCTAGGCCAACGCAAGCTCGCCGACACCTTCACGACCGGTGCCTATCTCAGGAGGCATCGTTCGCAGACCGAGCTCCAACCTGCACCCGGTCCAGCCGCAGCCGGCAGGGCAGCCGGAGTCTGGCAACGGGTACCCTCCCGGGTATGAATGATCGGGTGCCGGACTACCTGGAACAGAACCGTGTTGCCTGGAATGCGGAGGCGCCGTCGTACGTAGCGAGCGCGGAACGGGCCTGGTCGGGAGAGCCGAGTTGGGGAATCTGGGGTGTTCCGGAGACTGAGCTCCGGCTGCTTCCAGATGTCGGTGGCAAGGACGTACTCGAAGCTGGTTGCGGTACCGGCTACGTCTCCGCCTGGCTGGCACGGCGTGGCGCTCGTCCGATAGGCCTGGACAATTCACCGGCGCAACTCGCCACTGCGCACCGGCTCCAGCACGAACACGACCTGAGTTTCCCGCTCATTCACGGCTTTGCGGAGCAACTCCCGTTTCTCGATGAGTCGTTCGACTTCGTCGTTTCCGAGTACGGCGCTGCGATCTGGTCTGACCCATACAGATGGATCCCCGAAGCGGCACGGGTGCTGCGACCCGGCGGCGAGCTCATGTTCCTGGGCAACTCGACGCTGCTGATGCTCTGCACGCCCGACGGCCCCGAAGTTCCCGCCGAGCCTGCCCTGCAGAGAGATTTCTTTGGCATGCACCGGTTTGAATGGCCGGATGATGATCCACCTTCGATCGAGTTCCACCTCGGTCACGGCGACTGGATTCGGTTGCTGAGAGAGAACAACTTCGAAATCCTCGATCTCGTCGAGATCCGCTCGCCGGCAGACGCAGTCACCCGCTATGACTTCGTTACCGCAGAATGGGCGAGTCGGTGGCCCTCGGAAGAAGCCTGGAAGGCACGCAAGACGTAGGCCGGGACTCCAGGAAAGCGAAGATCAATCCGACTCGCGACCTCCGAAGTAGATCAGTTCTTTGCGACCAATGATTCTCGCGTCGGGAATGCCGACGACGTTGGCGTTCTTGTCCGGATAGTCGAGGGCGCTGAGCACATACCGCATCGTCGCCAGACGAGCCCGTTTCTTGTCATCAGAGCGTACGACCGTCCAGGGTGAGCACTCAGTATCGGTTTGCTCGAACATCGACTCCTTGACCCTGGTGTAGTCGTCCCATTTGCCAAGCGATTCGACATCCACCGGGCTCAGCTTCCACTGCTTCAAGGCATCTTGAGACCGCGACAGGAACCGGCGCAGTTGCTCCTCGCGACTAACGGAAAACCAGAACTTGAACATCGTGATTCCACTCTCCACAAGCATCTCTTCGATCAGCGGTGCCTGGCGAAGAAAGACCTTGTGTTCGTCAGGGGTGCAGAAACCCATTACCGGTTCCACGACGGCACGGTTGTACCAAGAGCGGTCGAAGAAGACGATCTCTCCAGTCGTGGGCAGACGTTGCAAGTAGCGCTGGAAGAACCACTGGCCGCGTTCGACCTCGGTGGGCTTCGACAGTGCGACGACCCGCGCCCCACGGGGGTTGAGGTGCTCGTTGAATCTCTTGATCGTGCCGCCCTTGCCGGCGGCGTCACGGCCTTCGAAGATCATGAGTAGCCGCTGACCCGTCTCCTTGACCCAGTGCTGAACCTGAAGCAGTTCGATCTGAAGAAGTCGCTTGTGAGATTCGTACTCGTCCCGGCCCATCTTGCGTGGGTAGGGATACGTCGAGCTGATCAGTTCCTTGCGGGGGGCAAGGGCGATCCGTTCGCGAAGATCGTCCGATATCAGGCCGTCGGGTATCGGCAGAGCGGCGTGCCGTGAAGTCATCACCATGGGCACAGCATAATTGCGATCGATCGCGGGCCTTGGATGGCAGGAGGCAATAGCAAAGGGAGGGAGCAAGTGCTCCCTCCCTTTGTCAATAACTCGCTGGGGTCAGCGGCGAGGACGTGCCTCGTTGACGCGAAGATCGCGACCACCGAAGTCACTGCCATCGAGTTCCTCGATGGCACGACGTGCCTCATCGTCGTCACCCATTTCGACAAAACCGAAGCCGCGGGAACGACCGGTCTCCCTGTCAGAGATGACTGCTGCCGACTCGACCGCGCCGTACTGGGCGAAGGCTTCCTCGAGATCTGCAGCGGTCGTGGAGAAGGGAAGATTCCCTACGTAGATGTTCATAACTGAGCGTTTGCCCCTTGCCCGTCCACACTGTGAAAACTGACTCGACCAAGACCCGAGTGAACGGTATATCAGGAGAACAGGGCGAGTTGCCGCGCTACCGGCAACCCATACGTTAGCCATCCTGAGCGCCGGCTGGGCATCCGAAGCACGGGATTGCGACGTCGCAGCGGAATATGATGGGGGCATGCCGGCGAATGTAACCCCCGCTTACAAGGCAGCCGAAGCCGCGTTCCGGAAGGCGAGAGACCCGGACGAAAGGCTGGAATGCCTGCGGGAAATGTACCGGACGATCCCGAAGCACAAGGGAACCGAGCACATTCGCGCCGACATCAAGACCCGGATGAAGGAACTCACCGAGACTCTGGCCGGGCCCAAGAAGGGCGGGGCACGGAGCGGGCCGCCGACCGTCATCAAGCCCGACGGTGCGGCACAGGTCGCTCTCCTCGGACCTCCCAACAGTGGGAAGTCGGCGCTCCACACCCGCCTCACCGGTTCCCACTCGGCATCCGAGCCCTACCCATTCGCCACTCAGTTCCCGCAGCCGGGGATGATGCCGATCGACGACATCCACCTGCAGCTCGTCGATCTCCCCTCGATCTCACCGGAACATCCGATCGCCTGGATCGGCAACGCTCTCCAGCCGGCAGATTGCTGCCTCCTGGTGGCCGATCTTGCTCACGCCGGGACCATCGACCGCATCGAGGCGCTGCACGAGACCCTCGCATCAAGGCGGGTCCACCTCGTTGATCGCTGGCCCAAGCAGGGCGACATCACTGAGGCCGTTGCCGATCCGGACCCGTTCGCCGTCTACCTGCCGACCCTGTTGGTCGTCAATAAGATCGATCTCGAAGGCAACTACCGCGAAGACGTGGAGGTCTTCGAGGAATTGACCGGATACACCTATCCATTCGTCGGCGTCTCAGCAGCGACCGGTGAAGGACTAGAGGATCTAGGCCACTGGCTTACTGATCAACTCGGTGTCGTGCGGGTGTACACAAAGATCCCCGGGCAGGAGCCGGACATGACCCGGCCGTTCACGGTGCGACGCGGCCAGACAGTGCAGGATGTCGCCCGGCTCGTCCACAAAGACGTGGCGCGATCACTCAGGTTCGCCCGAGTGTGGGGAACGGCAAGCTTCGATGGGCAACAGGTCGGCCCCGATCACGGGGTCGTCGATGGCGACGTTCTCGAGTTGCACAGCGCCTAGAGGAGATGACGGCATCATCGTCTCCCAATCCCGCGCTGGCTAGCCTGCCGCACGTGTTCGACCTCACAACTGTCTCGCTTCCGGTGCGGCGCGACCTCATCGATGCGTTTCGGCAAGTATGGAATCGTCTCGCCGCCCCCGGAACATGGTGGACGGGCCGGCAGCGCGTGGATATCGCCACCGTGGCGCGGGCCGCATATTCCGGTGGCGAAGCCACAGAGTCCCAACTCCCAGAACCAGCGGTATCGGCGGCCAGTCTGCTCTCGATGAGCCCGTCTGCGGTTACGCGCGAGCACATCCAGCGATGGGAACACGAAGGGCTCGACTCCTATCAGTACGTCGAGTTGGTCGCCATCGTGTCGCAGCTCACCGCGGTGGACACGTTCCATCGCGCTCTCGGACTCGAGCTGGAGCCACTTCCTGAACCCGCTGCTGGAGAGCCGTCGCGACAGCTCCCCGACACTCCAGCGACCATCACCAAGGCTTGGGTCCCCATGGTCGGTCCCCCGACGATCCCCACCGCGCTCTCTGCGGTACCGGCCGAGACCGAAGCCCTGGAAGCACTGCACGGACCGGCATACCTGACCTATGAAGAGATGAGCGACCCTGCGGTTGTCAGGGAATTGACCAGAGCCCAATTGGAGCTGGTCGCCGCTCGAACCTCGGCCATCAACGAGTGCTTCTACTGAACACTCGCCCACGTGGGGATGCTCAGTTCGAGCATCGAAGCAACCAATCAGAAGATCGATCTGCTCCCGATCGCGACCGGCACCGGTGACCCGGTCCTTGCCGGCGGGACGGCACTGATTGAGTTCGTCAACGCAACTCTGTGGGGCACCGACGTAGATTCGGCACGAAGTGCTTTAGTCGGGGACCTCGGCGGGCCGGCGGCGTCTGACGCCGCCGCTGTCATCGGTAATTTCGAAATGATGAACCGAATCGCTGACGGTGTCGGCATGCCGGTGGGGAGGGGTACCCGCCAGCGGATGGCGGGCGTCATCGACCTGTTGAGCCTCGACACATATCCCCACGCCTGAGCTTCAAGAGATCAGCCCGGGTGTTCTACGCCCTGCCGTTGACTGCGGCGATCACCGCATCCTGGATCTCAGCGAGCTTCTCTTCGGGAACCTTGCTGCCGATCTTCTCGGCCAGGAACGCACGCTGCTCCTCCTCGCTCAACGCGAGGAACTTCTGCTTCTGCTCGTTTAGCTTCGCCACACCGACCCCGATGCCGATCGCGATAGCCAGGATGAGCAGCAACTTGATGAACTTGCTCACAGTGACTCCTTCGTTCTCCGCAACGGTACCGCAGATCAGAGCGGCCAAATCCGGGCCCTCCGCTGCCGGGCAAACCGATCGGCACAGAAATCCGGGGTCTCCGCAAGAAACTCGGTCTCCACTGCGGGTGGAGCGGCTACCATCCCCGCCGCCATGTCCGGTACCTCCTTTCGCAACATCGCTTTGATCGCGCACGTCGACCACGGAAAAACAACCCTGGTCGACGCCATGCTGCGCACTGCAGGTGTGTTTGCGTCCCACGAAGCCGTTGTGGATCGGATCATGGACTCGAACGATCAAGAACGCGAGCGCGGGATCACCATTCTTGCCAAAGCGGCCTCGATTGAGTGGAAGGGCACCCGGATCAACCTCGTCGACACTCCCGGTCACGCCGACTTCGGTGGTGAGGTCGAACGAGCTCTCATGCTCGTCGATGGGGTGCTGCTCCTCGTCGACGCAGCCGAAGGCCCCATGCCGCAGACCCGCTATGTGCTTTCGAAGGCCCTGGGGCGCGGGCTTCCTGCTGTCGTCGTGATCAACAAGGTGGACCGTCCCGACTCCCGTATCGATGAGGTCGTCGATGAGGTCTACCAACTCTTCTTCGATCTCGATGCCGATGATCACCATATCGATTTCCCCGTCATCTCTTGTGTCGCCAGAGAAGGCATCGCCATGGCGGGCGTCGGAATCCCAGAAGCGGGATCCGATCTGAGCCCTCTCCTCGACACGATTCTGGAGACCATCCCGGTGCCCGCCGGCGATCCCGATGCTCCGGTACAGGCGATTGTCACCAACCTCGATGCCTCCGACTACCTGGGGCGTTTGGCGATCGGCCGTGTTGTGGAAGGCACGCTGCGCAGCGGTACCCAGGTCGCGCTATGTCACTCCAATGAGGAAGAGCCACCGCTCAAACGCAAGCTGACCCAGCTCATGGGATTCACCGGGCTCGGCAGGACCGAGGTCGATGACCGAGTGGCCGGAGACCTGTTCGTCGTCGCCGGCTTCCCTGAGGTAGAGATCGGTGACACGCTCGCCGATGCCAATAACCCGGTTCCGCTACAGCGGGTCGAGGTCGATGAGCCCGTGTTGCGAATGACTTTCGGAGTGAACACCTCGCCGCTGGCGGGACGCGAAGGCAAGTACCTCACCTCCCGGCAGATCCGCGACAGGCTCGAGCGCGAGGTCCTCGGCAACGTATCCATCCGAATCGGATCCACACCATCGCCCGAGATCATCGAGGTCGCCGGCCGTGGAGAACTTCAACTCGCCGTGCTGATCGAGTCGATGCGACGTGAGGGCTATGAGCTCCAGGTGAGCAGGCCGGAAGTCATCATCCGCGCCATCGACGGAACCCCGCACGAACCTATTGAGCGTGCCGTTGTTGACGTCCCCGACGAGTACGTCGGTGTCGTCACCCAGACGGTGGCCCCCCGGAAAGGCAAGGTCACCGACCTCCGCCCCGGCGACGCCGGGCGCACCATCGTCACAGTCGAAGCCCCGGCCCGAGGCTTGCTTGGGTTTCGGTCGCTCCTCATGACGGCGACCCGCGGCACCGCCCTTGTTCACCAGCATCATGCCGGGTGGATGCCGTGGGCGGGCGACCTTCCCCACCGAACCGGGGGCGCAATGATTGCCGATCGCAAGGGCAAGACGACCGGGTTTGCGCTCGATAACCTGCAGCAACGCGGTGAGCTGTTTCTGGGCCCCGGAATCGAGGTCTACGAGGGCATGGTCATCGGCGAGGCGTCACGGCCGCAGAACATGGTGGTCAATCCCACTAAGGGCAAGCAACTGACCAACATCCGCACCCACAGCAGCGACGAGGCGATCAAGCTCAAGCCACCACGAGAGCTGACCCTAGAGACCGCAATCGAGTGGATCGCAGCCGACGAGCTCGTCGAGGTCACCCCTGAGAACATCCGGGTTCGCAAGCGGCTCCTCGTCGAGAGTGATCGCAAGCGGGCGAAGCAGCGCTGATACACTCCGCCCTCGCAACCCCGGGGGAGCCAATGCCGGAGCCAGCAGCCACCTTTGACGAAGTCCGGGCAGCCGCAGATCGCATTGCGCCGTTCGCCCATCGCACTCCCGTCGCCACGTCGGCGACCCTACGTCGGGAGGTCAATGCCGAGGTCTTCTTCAAGTGCGAGAACATGCAGAAGGTCGGAGCCTTCAAAGCTCGCGGCGCGCTGAACGCCGTGTTGTCACTCGACGAAGATGCCGCCAAACGGGGTGTGATCACCCATTCCTCCGGCAACCACGGTGCCGCACTTGCCTATGCCGCGTCGATCCGTGGCATCTCGTGCACGGTCGTCATGCCCAACCACGCACCCCAGGTGAAAATCGATGCGGTGCGGGGGTATGGGGCCAACATCGAGATGTGCGAGCACACCGAACGCGAGTCGGCAACTGCCCTGTTGATTCAGCAGACGGGCGCAACGCTGGTTCACCCCTACAACAACCGGGCGATCATCGCCGGGCAGGGAACCGCCGCACTCGAACTGATAGAGGATGTCGGCGACCTCGATATGGTGATCGCCCCGATCGGCGGTGGCGGCCTGATGTCGGGTACTTCGATCACCACGCGGGCGCTGCTCCCCGAAGCCAGGATCGTTGGCGCCGAGCCATACGCCGTCGACGATGCGTACCGCTCGCTCCAGACCGGCGTAATCCAACCACAGGTTGAGGATCCCGACACCGTTGCCGACGGCCTCCTCACCCAACTGGGAGATTTGACGTTCGCCACCCTGAGCTGGGCCGGCGTCGAGATTGTACGGGTCGACGAGGACGCGATAGTCGATGCGGCATTGTTCCACCTGCACCGCATGAAGATGCTCGTGGAGCCGTCTGGCGCGACCGGCCTGGCTGCGGTCCGTGCACTCGGCGAGGACATCGCCGGCAAGCGAATCGGCGTCATCATCAGCGGCGGCAACACCGATCTGAGGTGGCTGCCTGTTCCTTCGGAACAGATTTGAGTTCGCCTCCGGCTAACTCCGCCGGGGAGCGGATCCAGGTGGGCAGCGGCGCGCCCCGCTGCGCTGAGCCCGGACGGTGCCGGGATCAGAAACATGCTGGCCATCGAGATTGCGGGCCCACTTGCATGGCTGATCGGGCCAATCGCCCGCCGTTCCATAGCAAAGGCGATCGCCACAGAGAACGAAGGTTTCAAGAAGGCGGCGGAGGCCTAGGACACCGCCGCGTCCCGGAAGCGGTGCCCCTCGGGTAGATCGGCGTCCACACGCCGTAAGGCCGAGTACCACGCCGGAGAGGATCCGAGGGACCAGCGCAGCAACACAACGACGATCTTGCCGAGGGCAATGGTTCCGGGCTTGCGCTTCACCCCTATCACCGTACGGATCGAAACCGGGATGGTGGCAACCGCCGCCCAGAACAGAGCCCGGTAGGGAAGGCGAACCAGCAGCGGCAAGGGCGGCTTCCGGAGGAAGTCGACCGCATTGACCATGCCAGGAGAGATACCGATGTCGGGATGATTCTCCACCCAGTCGGCGAGTACATCTGCCGTTCGAGGCAATGGGTTAGCGTCGAGCAACCGCCCCACGGCGTTCTGCTCGGCCACGAACCGATCAGCGTTGCGCTGGTCGAGCTTGTCCTTGCCATACCGCTGGTGGGCGACCAGGAAGGAATCGGTGAGCACGTTGTGCACCCAGGCTGCATGACCCGGGTCATCGGCCGCATATCCGCGAAGCCGATGGGATTCTCCGCGCACAGGTCGGTGGGCTCGGCGAACCGTGAGCACCGCTCGATCCACCTCAGGAAGCGCACCAAATGCCGTCGCCGTCACATACGCCGAGGTTCGAGAGAGGCGCCCCAGCGGATCATCCTGATATCGGGAATGATCGGCGACACCGGCCGCGACCTCTTGGTGCGCAGCCTGGACGAGCAGAGCCCGGATCCCGCCGACGAATGTGGCGACGTCGCCGATAACCCGCCAGGTCACGGAGTCGGGCCCGAAGAGACCGGGATCACCCATGTGGTCGAAGGTGTTCTCCAGCGGGTTTGGGGCGTGCGCAAACAGATCGGTTGTGGTTTTTGTTATTCGGTTGCGAAGGAGATTGATCATGATCGGTACGGCGCGACACGCGGCCGACGGTGCTTTCTAAAAGACGGACATCTGGGTTCGGCGCTACTGGAACGCCGGGATTACCTCGCGCGCAAAGCGCTCCAGACCGGATGTGTCGGACGCGGCTTCGTAGAAGTAGACGATGGCGTAGCCCATACCGGCATCGGCCCACGGCCTCATCCGCTCGATCAGCTGCTCGGGAGTACCTGCGAACTTCCGATACATCGTCTCGAGACCATCAAGCCGCTCCTCGGGCACATACGGCCGGTATTGGTCTTTGATCCACTGCAACCTGTCTTCGACGTCGGCTTCCGACTCCTCGCACACAACATTGAAGTTGCTGGACCGAACGATTTCATCGAAGTTGCGCCCAACGTCTTCGCAATGGCCCTGGAGAATGCTCGACTTGTGTTCGAGCTCCTCGACCGAGACGCCGAAGTTGGTGTAGGAGGCGTATCGGGCCGCAACGTTCAGGGTCAGTTTTTCGCCGCCGCCTGCAATCCAGAACGGGATATGAGGGTCCTGAACCGGCTTGGGCTGACAGATGGCCCCATCGAGCTTGTAGTACTTGCCCGTAAAGCTGGCCTCGTCCTCAGTCCACATCCGTTTCATGATTTCGACGGCCTCATCGAGCTCACCGATTCGCACCGATGCCTTGGGGAACGGGTACCCGTACCCGTTGTATTCGTGCTCGTACCAACCGGCACCGATCCCCATCTCGAGACGACCGCCGGAGATGGCGTCGATCGATGCGGCGACCTTCGCCAGATAGGCGGGGGGCCTATAGCCGTTGCATGTGCACATCTGCCCCAACCGCACTGTGTCGGTGGCGGCCGCAAGCGCAGCCATCAGTGTCCAGGCCTCGTAGGTCACTTCCTGTGTCGGCACCGGAACGGTGTGGAAGTGGTCGTAGACCCAGACCGATTCGTAACCCAGCTCCTCAATCTTCTTGGCGACAGAAAGAATCGCCGGCCATTGCTCTTGGGTCTCGAGACCAACGAGGTCGAGACGCCATCCCTGCGGGGTGAATGCTCCAAATCTCATGCGCTGCAACTTACACGAAACGAGATTGGCCTTCCGCGACCACAAGAGTCGCCTCGGCGACATTTCGTCTTGACGGCCTTTGACCCACGGCTACGCTTCCGCCCAATGAAGAACGCCTTCGCCGCCGCTGCCTGTTGCTGTTGTACATACAGCACCCTGCCGCGCGGAAAGGTCGCCCACTAGCAACCAGCTAGCCACAGAGAACCACCGACACCCGTGACGGCCACCGCCGTTGCGGGTTTTTGTTTGGAGAAAGACATGACAGCCACCATCTCGAGCGAGGATCTCTCACTCGGAACCGATGCCGAAGTTCGGCGCTTCGGCGACATTCGAGACCTGCTTCCCAATATCGACAATCCCACTCCCCTGGTCAGACTCAACACAGTGGCCAACCGAGCCGACCTCGAGACATACCTGAAGCTCGAATGGCTCAACCCGTTCGGTTCGGTGAAGGATCGCGCCGCCGCATACCTGCTCGCCGGGATGCAGGAACGTGGCGACCTCGAAGGGCGCGACATCGTCGAGGCATCCTCGGGCAACACCGCGATTGCCCTTGCTGCTCTTGCCGCTCTGGCGGGGAAACACCTCACCGTCACCATTCCCGATGGTGTTCCCGAAGAGAAGAAGGTGATGCTGCGGATGCTCGGTGCCGAGGTTTGGGAAACGCCCGATGACCTCTGCCCGATCGACCATCCCAAGGATGGTGCCATCGCCCTGGCCCGATCACTTGCCGCCTCGGAGGGCGGGAACCGCTTTGCCATGGCGAACCAGTACGAGAACGAGGACAACGTCCGCGCCCACTACGAAACGACAGGGCCGGAGATTTGGCGCCAGACCGAGGGCAGGGTCAAGTTCTTCGTAGCCGGTCTCGGTACCACCGGGACGATTACGGGAACCGGTCGGTATCTCAAGGAGAGGGACCCCTCGATTCGCGTCATCGCGGTTGAACCGCGTAAGGGCCATCGTCTCCCTGGTCTCAAGAGCTTCCAGGAAGCCAAGGAACCAGGGATCCTCGACTGGGACGTCATCGACGAGGTGATATATGTCGATGACGGGCCTGCATACGACATCACCAAGCGACTGCACCGCGAGGAGGGCTTGATCGTCGGTCCGTCGACCGGCGCTGTCGTACACGCCATCAACCAGTTGCCCGCTTCGTCTCGCGGCATCGCCGTCGCCATTTCTCCCGATTCGGGATCCAAGTACGCCAGCTACTTCGGCGACGTGCTCGGCGATGACGGACTCCCCCAGATCTGAAAGGAAACTCAATGACAACACAGACAGAACGACCCGAAGCCACCGACACTCTCGACACGAGCGGCCTGCTCTGCCCTCTTCCCGTCTATAAGGCGGCGATAGCCCTCGGCAGACTCGACGCCGGCGATGTGCTGCAACTCATCTGCACGGACCCGGGATCTTTGGAGGACATCCCGGCGATGGCCCGGCAACGCGGAGACACGCTGCTGGCGAGCGAAGACCGGAACGGCAGCCAGACCTTCTGGATCGCCAAAGGATCAGCATGACCGTCGCCGCCACCCAAGAGAACGAGTCCGAGACCAAACCCAAGAGGAAACGACTCGCGCTTGTCGCATCGAAGGGGACACTCGACCAGGCCTACCCGCCGCTCATCCTGGCAACCACAGCCGCCAGCCTTGGGTGGGACGTCGGCATCTACTTCACCTTCTATGGGCTCGACATCCTGCACCGGGACCGATTCGAGAAGTTGAAGGTTGCCTCGCTGGCCAACCCGGCAGGGCCGATCCGCGTCCCCAATCTGCTCGGTGCGGTGCCCGGTGCGACCGCCGCCGCAACCAAGATCATGAAGGGCTGGATGGAGAAATCGCGCATGCCCGACCTACCCGAGTTCATTGAAATGGCTCAGGGGCTGGACATCACGTTCTTCGCCTGTGCCACCACGATGGGCGTCATGGGGGTCGACGAAGGCGATCTGATCGAGGGCTGTGACATCGCCGGTGCGGCCGCATTCCTCGACTTTGCGGCGGACGCCGATGTACAACTGTTCATCTAGCTAGGAGAGCGGCGGCTTCCTACGGGTAGTCGAGTTCGCCCGCACGGACGGCAAATGGGAGCCGATTCTGCGGTGGGGGCAGGGGGCAGGAGAAGTCGGGGTCGTAGGCGCAATAGGGATTGGTGGCCTTGTTGAAGTCGACCCTGAACCCTCCCTGCTCCGAACGATCTACGGCAATGTAGCGTCCGCCGACGTAGGTGGACTCCCCCGATGTCTCATCCCGAAAGGGAATGAAGAGATCATCATCCTCCCCACGGAGAACCCGCAGTTCGATCGTCCCCGCAGCAAAAGGCACCGACACCAACCCGGCTCCGGGATACTCCGATCTCGTCCCCGTCGAGGACTCTATCTCGACACCTTGCGGGTCTGGCTCGAACTCAACCGCAAAGACCATTTCGGGATCGGGCAGGAAGTAGCGCAGCCCGTTGAAGTTGGCGATGGCGTCGTCCGAGAGTGGCGTCGCATAGTGCTCGGCAAAGAACCGGTCGCGATCCTCACGCCATCGTCGAAGCTTGTCGAGATAATCCGTCATGTTGCGGTCAGCCAAGCGAATTCGCCGAGCCGGCGCAAGCCGTGACGGAAGGGGCAAAGTGGAGCACGCCGCTAGGCGAGTTGTAGCTCGAGACTGAAAACGGTGTCGGTTCCGTCGTGGGTATACGTGAGGTCGCCGCCCATCTGGCGGGCGAGAAGCCGGGCGACATGGAGCCCGAGACCGACCGAGCCGACGGCATTCTGCTCGACGCTGCGCTCGTAAGGGAGAAAGATCCGCTCGTGTTGCTCTTCCGGCAACGGCGCACCGTCGTCGCGAATCTCGAAGATCGCAGATCCCCCGTTGCGCGCCACATTCATTCGTACGTTCGGACCGCCGTATCGCTGCGCATTCGACACGAGGTTGCGCAGCACCTGCCGCAACCTGCCGGGATCGGCGCTCACGCATACCGATTCGGACGCTGTCGCCTCGCCTCCCATCAGGTCGGCGATACGATTCATCTCGGCGGACAGGTCGCATCGCTCCAGGTGGATCTGTAGCTGTCCGGCCTCAGCGCGGGCTGTGACAAGCAGGTCCTCGACGATATCGACGACATCACGGGTCTCTGCGGCCACGATGGCGAGCAACTCGGCCTGCTCGGCGGCATCAAAGTCCTCGGGTCGACTCACCAGCTCTTCAGTCAGACCCATCACCGATGTCAACGGGGTACGCAGTTCGTGGCTGACACTTGCGACAAACTGATCACGCTCTCGCAATTGCCGCTCCAGAGCTGTCTCCGCCTCGCGGAGTCGGGTGACATCCGTGGCCGAGATGACCAGGCGAATCGGGCTGGCCGGGGCCACGCCTCGAGTCGCCGCCCATTGGTAAATGAAGTCCTGGGAGATCCCGTCAAGCCGGGTCATGGAAACCTCTCCCTCTCCACCCGACTCGCCGCGAGCAACCGCCGCGATCACATCCACTGCTTGGTCGCGGACGGCGGTCGCGTTATCTCCGACCACGAAGGTGTACCACTCGCCGTAGTCCTCCGCCATCGCTTCGACCGCGGCGTTGTGGAACGACAGTCTCACCAGTCCCATTAACTCGGTTCTCAGCCGATCTGCTTTGTCGGCAGGCATTTGGCCGAGGTCCACGCCCTGCAACCGGGCTACTGCACGGGTTATGTCGAGCTCATAGACAACAATCGGAATCACGTTGGCAAGATCGCTGTATCGAGCCTGCGACTCTGAAAGCGAATCGAGCACCTGGATCACCAGGTACATCAGCGTTCCCATTACCGAGCCCACCACTACCGCGTCCGTCGCGATCTCCAGCGACACTCCATTGAGATGGATCTGGCTCACGATTACGGGCACAAGTGCTGCAGCGAGGAACCCGACCGCGACTCTTCGCGGTCTTTCCCTGGCAACGAACACGGCCAGCACACCCAGGCCGAACGCAACCGCCTCAGACCCGATCCCGGCGACGAATTCTGTGTTGTCCTGCAGCGCCGCAACGACCTCGACTGCAACCGCGATCCCGGTGATCATGGCCAACAGCAGAATGACATTGGGTCGCTCCTGCCGTCTCATCACAAAGGCAACTATCGCGGTAGGTGCTGCGCCAAGAAGCGTGAGTGCACCGGTAGCGTCTCCGGTGACGACCTGAGCCACCGAGGCCAGAGTCATGGCCAGGCCGCCGAGAAGGGCCAGGGTCACCGCACCCCGACGGGCGACCTCGATTACGGGGTCGGTGCGGACATCGGGGCGAGCGCGGGCGGCAGGCATTGGTATTTAGCTCGGCAGATGACGCCTCCGGCTTGAGCTTGCTGACTCTGCAGCTGACACAAACAGATGTGCGGGGAAGCCCCTCCTCCTACTCGGGGTCAGGTGGCACGGTCTCGGGGCCGCCAGGCCCTAGCTAGCGTGAAGCAATACCAGCATGGTTAAGCCAAAACGGTCCTAGGAGGCCACGTTAAATGCGTCCCCATTATTTGAGCGCTCTGTTCGCCCCGAAATCGGTGGCGATGTTCGGCGCCAGTGAAACAGAAGACTCCGTCGGTCAAGTCGTGTTCAAGAATCTCCTCGAAGGTGGCTTCGATGGAGACATCTATGCGATCAACCCGAAGCGGGAAACCGTCCAGGGCCAAACGGCGTACGACGACCTCGACGCCATCGGTGAGGACATCGATCTGGCAATCGTCGCCACGCCGGCACGGACGGTTCCCGGCATCGTCGAGCAATGCGGATTGGCCGGCATCAAGTCGATGATCATCCTTTCTGCCGGGTTCCGCGAGGTTGGCGAGCAAGGCCGAGCCCTCGAGGACAAGGTCCGCGACACGGCCCGGACGTATGGCATTCGGTTCATGGGACCCAACTGCCTCGGGCTGATCCGCCCCAGCATTGGCCTCAACGCCACATTTGGCAACAACAGCGCCGCTGAAGGCGGTATCGCTCTCGTTTCGCAATCGGGCGCACTCTGTACCTCGATCCTCGACTGGGCAGAGAACCGGGACGTCGGTTTCTCCGCAGTCGTGTCAACAGGTATCGCCGCCGATGTCGACTTTGGCGACATCCTCGACTACCTGGCCTCCGACTCGAAGACCGAGAGCATCATCCTCTACATCGAGGGTCTTCAGGATTCGCGCCGCTTCATGAGCGGTCTGCGCGCCGCAGCCCGGATCAAGCCGGTCATCGCCATCAAAGCCGGACGCTCCGCCGAAGGGGCGGCGGCATCAATGTCGCACACCGGTGCCCTAGTCGGCGGCGATGAGGCGTTCACCGCGGCACTGAACCGGTCGGGTGTGGTGCGGGTTGACACGATCAGTCAGGTGTTTGCCGCCGCAGGCACCCTGTCGTCCAAATACAAGTCGGCCGGCAACAGGCTGGCCATCATCACCAACGCCGGTGGGCCCGCTGTGCTCGCCACCGACCATGCCCCCGGAGCGGGACTGGACATTGCCGAGCTGAGCGACGAGACGATGAAGGCGCTCAACGAGGTTCTTCCTGCGACCTGGTCGCACGGCAACCCGGTCGACATCATTGGTGATGCTCCCCCCGAGCGGTACCAGGCGGCAATCGACATCGTCCTCAAGGACGGCGGTGTCGATGGCGTGCTCGTGATCTTGACTCCGCAGGCCATGACCGCACCGGTCGAGGTAGCAGAAGCCGTGGTCGAGGCGTCCGAGAAGAACCGCAAGCCGATCATCACCTCGTGGATGGGAGGCAGGCAAGTCGATCCGGCGCGAGCTCTGTTCCGCCAGGCGCGCATCCCGACGTTCAACACACCGGAAGCCGCGGTGGATGCGTTCCACTACCTCGCTGCCTATAAGGCCAATCAGGCCTTGTTGCTGCAGACCCCGGGCCGGCTCCCCCTGGAGCACGACGAACCAAACATCGAAGCAGCCCGCCTCATCATCGAAGCCGCGCTAAACGAAAAGCGCTCCGTGCTGACGGAGCCCGAGTCGATCGCACTGCTCGAGGCGTTCAACATCCCGACAGTGCGCAACGGAATCGCTCGCTCGGCTGAGGAAGCGCTGGTCCTGGCAACATCGATGGGTTTCCCGGTGGCGATGAAGATCTACTCCGAAGACATCTCGCACAAGTCCGATGTCGGCGGAGTCAAGCTCAACATCCGCAATGCGGCCGACGTGAGGGGCAACTACCGCGAACTGATCGAGCGGGTGCAGAGAAAACGACCGGATGCCAACCTCGAAGGCGTCACCGTCGAAGCGATGCACCGCACTACCAACGGGCGTGAGGTCATGGTCGGTGTGCTCAACGACCCGGTCTTCGGTCCCGTGATCAGCTTTGGTGCCGGTGGGACCTTCGTCGAGGTCATGCAGGACGCGGCGATCGCCATTCCTCCCATCAACGAGAGACTGGCCCGCAATCTCATCAACCGCACCAAGGTATCCAAGGCACTCGGTGAGTTCCGCAATATGCCGGCCGCCAACAAGGACGCTCTCATTGACGTGCTGCTCCGCGTGTCCAACATGGCATGTGAGCTGCCGTGGTTGAAGGAAATGGATATCAACCCGGTGATCCTCGATGAGCATGGGGCCATGGCGGTCGATGCCCGCATCGTTGTCGGTGTTCCCAAGCCGTCTCCGGATGCATACGCCCACATGGCGATTCATCCGTACCCGGCCGATCTCGAGACCACTTTCCAGATCCCCGACGGACGCGACGTCACTATCCGGCCCATTCGACCCGAAGACGCCGAGATCGAGCAGGATTTCGTCAGGAACCTATCCGACGAGGCCAAGTACTTCCGGTTCATGCACGCGGTGCATGAACTCACTCCAGAGATGCTGGTCCGGTTCACCCAGATCGACTACGACCGCGAGATGGCGTTGATCGCCGTGACGTGGGAAGACGGCAAGGAAGTCGAGCACGGTGTGGTCCGCTACGTCACGAATCCCGACCAGAACAGCTGCGAGTTTGCGGTCGTCATCTCCGACGAGTTCCAGGGACACGGCATCGGCCAGCGCATGATGACCCGTCTCATGGAGATCGCCCGTTCCCGTGGCCTCGACATGATGGAGGGCGAGGTTCTCACCGCCAACCACAGGATGCTCGAGCTGGTCAGGTCGATGGACTTCCAGGTGCAACGCAGCCCGGAGAACCCAGGGGTCCAGTACGTCTGGATCAAGCTCTGACTCGCTGACCCGGGCCGATGAAATCAGCTTCCGGGTTCCGCCGATGAAATCGGCTTCCGGGTTCGATACGATCGAACCCAGATACGGGGTGCCCCGTCAGGTCGTGATCCAGGTTTCATGAACGGCATGCCAACGGAGGGTTCCGTCGACTTCGCCGATGACGGCGGTCGATAGACGAACGGTTGAGCGAGTCCCGGTTTGGTGCTCCTCGTAGGTGGAGACGTGCACACCCCGCACTCGCTGGCAAGAGCGGGCCACCGTACGGATGCCGAAACCCGGTGGCTCGCCGCCGCGATGGACCCGGATCGCTTCGAGTATCTGGTCACGTTCGATGAGGTCTCCCCCGGGGGTCACGATGGTGAATCCCGGGGCGAGCGCTTGCTCACATTGAGTGAACGCGGATTCGTCGAGCTTGCCCAGAAACCAATCCTGGAAGAACTGGTGAAGCCCGGCTACCTCAACATGGCACTCGCAGGTGTCAGGCATTTGCGGTGCGCCATTCCGCGAGAGTGGCTTCGATCACGTCGCGTGCCCTGTTGAGCAACTCGGCAGGATCTTCGCCTGCGATTCGCTGTAGCGGTTCGGAGAATCGGACCTTGACCTTGGTCCCAAAGGGGATAGGGAACAGCTTGTTCCTGAGCAGTTTCCAGGCACCATCGATGGTCGTCGGCACTACCGGGAGCGAGGGAGCAGCATCGAGCAGCTCCTTCAACCCGCCAACTCGAAAGGACTTGAGACGCCCATCGCGGGAACGAGTGCCCTCCGGAAAAATGACGACAGCAACGTTGCGGCGCTCGGCAGCCTCGCCCAGCTCCCGGATCGCCGCCAGCGCCTGCTTCGGGTTTCTGCGGTCGATGAGGGCGTTGCCACCGTGGGTCAGGTTGAAAGACACCGAGGGCAGCCACCGCCCCAGTTCCTTCTTGGAGATGTACTTCGGGTAGTTGCTGAACAGCAGGCCACCAAAGATGGGAACGTCGAAGAGACTCTGATGATTGGAGACGAGGATGTAGCCGGTCTTGGGCAGAACGTTGTCCGACCGCTCGACTTCGAGCCGCGTGCCACCGACCCGGAACACTCTGAGCAGCGTCTGCTGCATGACGCCCATTGTGACTTCCATCGGTCGCAGGCCAAAGAGCCGGGCGATACGGGCGATCGGCTCGAAGATGACGAGGGTGAGCCCAAAGAGGATCAAAAAGGGGATCGTGAAGATCCAGTCAACGACCTTCTTCAACAGCACTCCTCGCTGAATAGTCTGCCATCCGGTCAGCATTGCAGCTTGCGTGGGTAGCGCAAAGTGAGATCAGGATGGGTGACGCCGGACCGCGATTCTGCCGACGGCGGCAACGGAGGCCGACGCCACTGCAAGGGTCGCGGCCACCAGAAGCCAGATCGCGTCGAAACCCACCCGATCGGCAACGACACCAAGCACGACTGGCCCCACCCCTGCCCCAAAGAAGATCCCGGCTTGGGTGATGCCAGACGACGTTGCCGCCGAAGCGGCGTTGGCGTTGACCACTGTGTAGGTCATCAACCCGGGCCAGCCCCATCCAGTCGCAAAGGCGATGAGGACGAGAAAAGCAAAGACGCCGCCACTCGTAGTGCCGAGCAGCACGAAAATGACAACGCCGACCGCGGTGAGGCCACTGATCGCCCCAAAACCAAGGCCACCCATCCGATCGGTGAGGTGCCCGGCCACGACACGCCCGCCGATGCTGGCCGCCGATCCGCCAAACAAAAGCCAGCCGGCCTGTACCTCGGAGAGCCCTCGGTCAACGGCTGCCGCCACCAGGTAGGTGCTGAGCGCAATCGCTCCCCATGTCGCCAACGCCGCACCAACGGCAAGCCCTATCAACAGCCGTGTATCCATCGGTTCGATTCGCCGCCTCGGATCTGGCTCGCCGGTTGATGCCGCCACCCTGGTGTCGCCGACCGAGAGCACCCACACCAGCGCGGCAAGCAGAGCAGCGATTCCATAGGCGTACCGCCATCCGGCGCTGACGATCACCGCCGGTATTGCCAGGCCCGCCACCAGAGTCGACGCCGGGATCCCCGCATGTTTGAGACCAAACATCAGCGCACGTCTCCTTGGATCCACATGATCGGCGAGCGCCTGGTTGGCCGCCGGATTGGCCAAGCCGTAGACGAGCCCGGCGACAATCACCATCGCGGAAAACACACCGATATTGCGAGCCATCGTTGCAATGAGGATCAGGATCAGGCCCGAGACTGTGGCGTTGATCCGAACTGCCCGACGCCAGCCAATCCGTTGCACCACCCGACCCAGCGGCGCAGAAGCCAGCGAGGCCGACAAGAAGAATGCCGCGGTGATCACACCGAGCCCTGTTGTCCCGAACCCAAATTCGGGCCCGATGTCGAGGAAGGCTGCACCGAGTAGAAAGACCGGCTGAGTGCTCACGACGACGATCAGTATTGCCAGCCCCACCAACCGCCACGGAGTCCGCGAATCGCTCATTCCCAATGAGGGTAGGCGTCGGACCCCCATGGTTCTTGCGCTGATCCGCAGCCTCGAGGCGGCGGATTCCCTCGATTTCAGAACAGCCAGTCCAGGAGCCAGAGCGAGCCCATGCCCACGGCGATGACGAGCGAGACATTGCGCCACTTGTATGCGACGGCAGCCGCGACCAATCCGGCAAGGAACCGTGGGTTGACCGTGGGCAGGAACTCCATCACTCCGTCGGGCTGCACCACCGCGGGAACAACGATCGCACCCAGGACCGCCGGGGCGACGTATCGCAGCGGGAGCTCCATCCACACCGGCATGTCCCGCTCCCCGAAGAAGCCGATGAACGAAAGACGGGTCAAGTAGGTGCCGACCCCGATGACGACGACCGATAGCCACATCGTCATGGTCGCTCCACCTGTTCGGCGAGGACCCCGGCGACCACACCGGCCACGGCACCGGTGACCAGACCGAGTCCGTACGGTGCGCTGCTCGCCAACACGGCCACAACCCCACCAACCACCGCCGCAACCAACCCCGGTCTGGTCTGGACAACCGGGATCAGTAGCACCAGGAAGACGAGCGGGATCGCAAACCCCAGACCGAGCGAGTCGGGGATTTGTGCACCGAGCAACACACCGGCAATCGTGGCCAGTTGCCAGGGCACCCACAGCCCCAATCCGGCACCGATGAAGAACCAACGCTTGTAGACGGCGTCGTCGACCGTCTCGTACCTGAGGATCGATAGCGCAAAGGACTGATCCGTGAGCAGGTAAGGCAACAACAACCGGGAACGACGGGGAAACTCACGAAAGTGCGGAGCCATCGCTGCGCTGTACATGAGATGGCGGATGTTCACCACGAGTGCGGTGACGACAACGACGACGGCGCTCGTCCCGGTACCGAAGAGTTGGACCGTCACGAGCTGGGCGGCCCCGGCGAAGATGATGGGGGATGTTGCAATTCCCAGACCACCACCAATGGCGCTGCCGGCGGCAGTGACCCCGAGCACAAGGCCAAAGGGGACGACTGCGAGCAATAGAGGAACAAGCGCTCGAACGCCGTCGCTGAACCCATTCCTTCGTATGTCGTCTCGCTTCGCCACATCCGCTCCCAGTGAGCGCCACCTTAACGAGAGGTTGGTGCGACAAATCCACTGTCCCGCGCCCTGGCACATACCCCCTTCGGCGAGCTCCTGTGGGCCGCCGGACCTCCCCGACGTGCTGTGGCACGCGATCGGTGCGCGACCTCCTGGTCGGTCCCGCATACCCTCAACTCCCATCGCTGCTGGCTGATGCGATCGACCAGCATGGCTCGGCATACTCTCCCGAAGAAAGCCGAAGAGGGCAGGAGAACTTTGCGCCTTTGGGCTGGGTCATAGCGGCATCAGTGATTACCGGATGGCTTACCCTCAGCACGATGACTACACCAGATCTCCTTGCTGGTTTTGACGAGATTCGAGCCCGGCGTCTCCGCAACATGAAGCGGAGCGCGGCGGGTCTTCTGGTGCTGGCGGCACTGGTCTTCGTGGCCACGTTCGTCTTCACCGAAGGTGATGGGTGGGCCGGCTATGTGCGTGCGGCAGCCGAGGCGGCAATGGTCGGTGGCGTTGCGGACTGGTTTGCCGTGACGGCTCTGTTCCGGCATCCGCTCGGTATCCCTATCCCCCACACTGCGCTCATCCCGAGAGGGAAGGACGCGATCGGGCGTGGTCTAGGCGAGTTCGTGCAGCGCAGTTTCATGGATCCGGAGTCACTTGTGGATCGCGTTCGGGACGCCGACATTTCCCGGCGCCTCGGTGAATGGCTCGCAGATCCGGACAATGCCGCAACGGCAGCACGCCAGACAGCCGGGGTGATCGCCGCCGTCGCCGAGACCATCAACGAGGAGGAGATTCGAGACAGCATCCGGGACCTCGTCGCAGCTCGGGTCGAGACGCTCGACATCGCCCCGCTGCTGGCAACCCTTCTCGACAAGGCAGTCGAGGGAGGCCAGCATGAAGCCGTCGTCACCGCCGGGCTGCGTGGGGTCGGCAAGGCAATCGCCGACAACCGTGACCTGCTGCGAAAACGCATCCGCGAGGAATCGCCCTGGTGGGTCCCCGGCCAGGTGGACGATGTCGTCGCCAGAAAGATCTTTGTGAGCTTGCTCACGTTCGTTGGGGAGATCGCGGAGAACCCCGAACACGAGATCCGCCGCCTCCTCGACAAGCGCATCACCGAATTCATCCAGCAGCTCAAGACGTCTCCCGACCTTGCAGAGCGAACCGATCAGCTAAAGCGGCAGGTCGTCGAGCACCCGGACTTCGCCGTATGGACCGACGGTCTTTGGGGATCGCTCAAGGACCACCTGGCTGCGGCTGCAGAACACCCCGACTCGGACCTCCGCCTCCGACTCGAGCAACTTGCCCTGGCAACGGGTCACCGCCTCGTCGCAGAACCGGAACTGCGAGGGCACATCGACGACTGGATCAGCAATCTCGCCCGCCACCTCGCCGAACGCTCCGGGCCCGAGATAGCCTCGCTCATCTCTACAACAGTTGCACGATGGGACGCCGACGAGACATCACAACGTCTCGAACTCCAGGTGGGGCGCGATCTCCAGTTCATCAGAATCAACGGCACCATCGTCGGCGGGCTGGTCGGGGTTCTTCTCCATGCGGCTGTGACGGTCTTTGGCGGGTAGCGCAATGGGTCGCGGCCGGTGGACCCCATCCGATTACGCTGTAGTCCATCATCTCGTCACAGGTCTGATATGCGGATAGTTGTCATTGGAGCGGGCGCCGTCGGTTCCCACCTCGCCGAGCGTCTCTCGTTTGAGCATCAAGACGTCGTCGTTGTTGAGTCGAACCCGGTCACCGCCATGGAGGTTCAGGAGCAGATCGACTGCCTGGTCATCACGGGCAATGGATCTAGCCAAGAGACACTCGAGCAAGCAGGCGCCGACAAAGCAGACCTGTTCATCGCGGTGACCTCATCCGATGCAGTCAATGTGCTGTCCGCACACGCTGCCGCCAAGATTGGGACTGCAAGGCGAATTGCCCGGGTTGAAGACCCACAGCTTCGCTCGGGTGCGGCTGCACTTGGCGTCGATCTACTCATTGATCCCGGAGATGCCACTGCCCGTGATCTCGAGTTGCTGGTCAGGCAGCGCGGCGTCTCGGAGGTACGCGAATTCGCTGGAGGAAGCCTCGAGCTTGTTGGCGGGCACATCAGTGCCGAGGCCCCGGCAGCGGGGATGGCCCTGGCCGACCTCCGCCAGCAGATGACCGAGTGGTCGTGGCTGGTGGCGGCGATCGTTCGCGACGGCGAGACGATCATCGCCAGAGGAGGCACCCGTCTCCTCCCCGGCGATCACGTCGTGATCATGGTTGAGACCGACAAGGCCAATTCTGCGCTCGACATGCTCGGGCTACACCTCGAGCCGGCTCGCAAGGTGACCATCCTCGGTGCGACCCGCGTCGCGGAACTCACCGCCAAACGCCTGTGTCAGCAGGGCCTCCAGACCATCCTCGTCGACCAGGACCAGGACAGGGTGCGACGCATTGCGACAGAGAACCCCCGCGTCGTCGCCGTCTGCGGCGACCCGACCGATCCGAAGCTCTTCCACAGCGAGGGCCTGGACACCTCAGATGCCTGTCTCGCTCTCACCGGGTGGGATGAGATCAACATCCTCGGCTCACTCGTGGCCAAAGCGGTGGGCATTCCCACTGCCGTGTCCCGTTTTCATCGCCTCGACCTGGTCAGCCTCCTCAACGGCGTCGGGATCGACGGCGGAGTGTCGTCACGTCTCTCCGCGGCGAACGAGATCCTCCGGTTTGTCCGCCGGGGTCGTATTCACTCGGTGGTGACATTCCAGGACAGCGACGCGGAAGCACTCGAAGTCGAGGTCGAAGAGACCAGCAAGATGGTTGGTGAGACATTGCGAGATATTCACCTGCCCCATGACATGATCGTGGGCGGCATCGTGCGTGACGACCGTGCGTTTGTGCCGCGAGGCATGGATCGCATCGAGGCCGGCGACCGACTGATCGTGATCGCGCTGCCCGGGGCGATTCACCTCGTCGGCGAACTTTCGAGCTGATGTCCCGGCGCCGCCTCCTCAGCATCATCGGAGCTGTGGTCGGGTCAACGGGCCTCGCCATGCTCATTCCTGCCATCACAGCCCTCATCTATCAGGAATACGGTGACGCGTTCCAGATCGCCATGGCGGCGTGGTGACGGTGGGTGCAGGCACGCTCGCGTGGCGCTACGGGCGCTCCGAGGGCAAGACCCAGCTCACTGCGCGTGAAGGCTTCGTCATCGTCGGCATGTCGTGGATCGCCATGACTTTCTTCGGAACCCTCCCCTATATCTTCACGGGGGAGATCCTCAACCTGACGGACGCCTTTTTTGAGACCGCCGCCGGATACTCCACCACCGGAGCTTCGATCGTTCCCGACCCCGGAGCGTTGCCCAAGGGCATCTTGCTGTGGAGAGCGCTCACCCAGTGGATGGGCGGCATGGGCATCATCGTGTTGTCAGTCGCCATCCTCCCTTTGCTCGGCGTCGGCGGCGTCGAACTTGCCCGGGCCGAGTCCCCCGGACCGACCCCCGATCGTCTCACCCCTCGGTTCCGCGAGACGGCGAAACGGCTCTGGCTCGTATACGTAGGTTTCACCGTCGCCGAGGCTCTCCTCCTGTGGGCCGGAGACATGACACTGTTTGAGGCCATCGCGCACTCGTTCACCACCATGTCAACGGGCGGTTTCGGCACCGATGTGCGTTCGATGGCGGCATTCAGCGCCTACGCACAGTGGGTGGTCATCGTCTTCATGTTCCTCGCCGGCACGTCATTCGCTCTGCACTTCCGGGCACTGACGAAACCGCGTGACTACCTGCGCAACGCCGAGTTCAGGCTCTATGGCGGCATCGTTGCCGTTGCATCTGTCGTTGCGGTCATCGGAACGTGGGCGGATGATATCGGTGACGTGATTCGCGACTCGCTCTTTACGATGACGTCGCTGGTCACCACCACCGGTTATGCAACGGCCGACTTCGGAATCTGGCCGTCGGCGCTACAGATCATGGTCCTCGGACTGATGTTCGTCGGGGGGATGGCGGGCTCGACCGGCGGATCAATGAAGCCCTACCGGCTCGGCGTCCTCTATCAGGCGTCAAAGACAGACCTGAGGAAAGTGATCCACCCGCGCGGGATTTTCATCGTCCGGCTGGGGCGCGACGTCGTGCCGGATGGAATCATCAAATCTGTGCAGTCATTCTTCCTGCTGTACATGTTCATATTCATGACGGGGACGCTGGCGTTCGGAATCATCACCGACATCGCGGGGGCAGGCTTTGACTTGGTGTCATCGGCATCGGCAGTTGCATCGTCGTTCGGAAACGTCGGCCCGGGTCTGGCGGCGGTCGGTCCGAGCTCCAATTACGTACTGGTGCCGGACGTCGGCAAGTGGCTGCTGTCGTTCCTGATGATCGTCGGCCGGCTCGAGATCTTCCCGATCGTCCTGTTGTTCACTAGGGAACTGTGGCGTCGCTAGCCGGCTCATAGAGCTCGCCATCCCAATAGACCGTGATTCGCCCGTCCTCGGCCGTGAGAACAGTTCCCACGTAGTCCACGTGGCGCCATTCTCCTTCGAGAATGCCGTCACTGCAGGTGTATGCGGCACTCATCCGCACATCAGACTCGTCGAAGGTTGCAACACCGTCGGCAAACACGAGTGAACTCCGCCCGTAAACCGCCATACCTCCCTCTCCCTCCCCCATCAGCACATCGCGAGCGGATTGGAACGGGGTGTTCAGGATCTGCTCGCACTCGGCGCTAGTGGCGGCCCGAGCGGTTGTCGAGATCGCGGAAGCTGTGTCGGGGGGATTCGTGCTCGAACAAGCTGCGAGGAGCACGGCCAGACAAAGGATGAGCCGCATCGGAATAGGGTAGAGCCCATCGAGCCAAGCGTAGGATCGAACCCAGCGGAGGGAGCCCAATGATTGATGCAAGTCATCTGGCCAAGGCATTTGGGCGCAACACGTCGATTCTCGGGATGCAGGTTGCAGGGCTGTCGCACGAGGACTCGCTCATCCAGACTCCGTACAACATCAACTGCCTCAATTGGACCCTCGGTCACATCCTCGTTTACCGGGACCGTGCCTTGACGATCGCAGGCGGGCAGCCCCAGTTTCCCGGAGGCGAACTCGACCGGTACAAGCGCGAGTCGGAGCCGATCACAGAGGATGGACCCGGGGTGCTTTCACTCGATCGACTCGCTGCAGCCATCGAAGCCAGCCAGGAAGCGATCAACGAAGCGCTCGGCAACCTTTCAGATGAGAGCTTCTCGGCCGAGCAAGTAATTGACGGAAGGACAGTGACAGTTGCCCAGCGGCTTCACTTCGACTACTTCCACGACACCTATCACACCGGACAGACCGAGATCCTCCGCCAGGTAGCCGGCACCAACGACCAGGTGATCTGAGACGGATTCGTTCTTGCTCGTCAAGCACACAACATGCTGCAGGACTCCCAAGCGGGAGGGCATGTCTGGCCGCTACGGCAGAACGATGGTGAGGCGGGTGACGAGGTCGTCGCGACCGAGGGCGTCACTGACCGCGATCACCACCCGAGCATCGTCCTCGAGACCGTGGCCGGAAGCGAAGTCGGCGTCGGTATCGTCGCTGCGCAGGAAATACTCGACGGCTCCGGCGAGTGCGCGGCGCTCGACGAATGACAGCCGGTCGGCACCGTCCAGAAGCGCAACCAGGCTTTCTGCGATCGGTTGAGCGAGATCACCCGCCAGTGCGTTGCCATCCTCGACACCCTTTTCGATCACACGGAGGTGGGAGCGGACCCGATCACGATCGGCGAGAAGCTCCTCCGCTGAGCGCGCTTCGCACAGGTCGAGGAAGCCGAGCCGCTCCTCGACGCTTAGAGCCGATTCGGCAACAGCACGCGCCAGGTCATCTACAGACATCGCCCGCATGGTAGAAGACGCCACCCCTGTTTCTGACATCGAGTCGGCATTTTTCGCGGCCTAGTCTGCCGGGATGCGCGACCGAACCGCCAAGAATCTCTCGACGCTCCATACGTTCGTGTATCGACTCACGCGGGGGCGAGTCGGGCGGCGTCTGGTCAACAACGACATGCTGCTGTTGTCGACGACAGGACGCATCACCGGCACGACCCACACCGTGCCCCTTCTCTACCTTCGCGATGGTGATGATCTGATCGTGATCGCATCGTGGGGAGGCAGGGACAATCATCCCGAGTGGTACCTCAATCTGGCGGCCAACCCGGCCGCAACAGCCCAGATCAACGGTCACCGTATCCCCGTGACGGCCACGACCGCCTCGGCTGAGGCCCGAGATCGGCTTTGGCCCGAGATCCTGGCTGCCTACGAAGGCTATCGCGAGTACCAGTCACGCACCGACCGGGAGATACCGGTCGTCATCCTGAGCCACGAAAGGGACTGACACTATGTTGGGCAAGCTCGGCGTCAGGCTCAACGACACCGGAGCTACCTAAGCGACCTAGGCGGCCCACTCCAGGAAACGGGGACAACACTGACCTCGCTGCCTTCGCTGGGTACCTAGCAGCCACCGGGAACCCGTTTGCGTCCCACACCGTTTCTTGGCTCGAGCTACCGAGGGAGAGACGTGACGCTCATCGACGAAAGACAAAAGTCTCTGGAGCCCGCGGTTGTCCCACATCCGCTGCCGATACTGGGAACAGCAGTCGCAGTAGGTGTGGCTGCGGAACTTGCGCTTCACGCGTCGATCATTTCGTCGGCGCCGCCGGGGCTCGGGATTCCCGTCGCATTGACCATTGGCGTAGTTGGGCTGATCACCGGTGGACGCCGCCTTGGCCTCAGCCCCGACAGAACCACCTTGGCTCTCTATGCGGGTGCTATTTGGTTTGCCTCGTTGACCGCGGTGCGAGCCAGTTCACCCCTAGTGACGATCAACGTCATCTCGTCGCTGGGGCTCCTTGGTCTCGCTGTCGCTGCTCACAATCCGCTCGCGACACGGCCGGCGTTTCTAACTGAGTTCGCCCGAACGGCGGGTAGATTGATTGGTGCAGGTGCGCTGGGAGGATTCCTCGTCACCGGCCGTGACCTCCGTCACGTTGACGGCTGGTCAATAGAGAAGATCCGACGCATTGGCGTTGGGTTCTTCGTCGCTCTTCCGCTCCTTGTCGTGTTCGGCGCCCTTTTTGTGTCGGCGGATCAGGTGTTCGGGGATGCGTTTCGAAGCATCACCAGCTTCGATCTGCCGGATGGCCTCACCGCAGGAGCATGCATCGCGGGGCTGATCGCATGGGTTGTACTCGGTCTGCTACGTGGCATTGTGATCGAGCCCGAGCCCGAGCCCGAGGCCGAGCCCGGGCGGCGGCGCTACCTTGGTACGACCGAGGCGTCGACGGCGATGTGGCTGATCAACAGCTTGTTCGGGTCCTTCGTCGCATTTCAGATCTTCGAGGTGATCGCCTCGTACCAATCTGCGGATTTCTCCTACGCCCAGCAGGCCCGCAACGGTTTCTTCCAACTTGTGACCGTGGGCGCCATCGTCGTGGGAACCGTGCTTCTCCTCGATTGGTCTGTCGCCCCGGCTGATCACCGCCGCTTGCACCGCCAGCAACGTCTCCTGGTTGGACTCACCGGTGTGATTCTCGTCTCAGCCGTCGTGCGTATGGCCACATATGTTGACGCTTACGGACTGACCCGGCTCCGAGTGTTCACGACCGTGTTCATGGTCTGGATCGCCTTTCTGCTGGCGTGGCTGACTCGATCTGTCCTTTCCGGATCTCGTCAGGATTTCGCCCGGCCGGCCGTGGCGGGACTCCTCGCGACGGTCCTGAGTCTCAATCTCATCAACCCCGACGGGCTCATCGCCTCGTACAACCTCACCCACCAGCCCGGGGTGGCCGCGGAGATCGACAGCGCCTACCTCTACCGGTCGCTGTCGCCCGATGCGGTGCCGGCGATCGTCGGCCATATCGAGAACTCCGGTGACCCGTGCGCTCAGCTCCAGGTCGTCGACAGAATCAACGTCAACGAGTCGAGCGACATCCGAGGCTGGAATCTCTCCCGATCTCGAGCATCAGATCTCATCGAGACGGCGCAGCGGGAACTAGGCGCCGCCTGTCAGTCGGGCTGAAGAGCTGCATCAACTATTGCCAGCGCATGAATGCGGGTGGTCGGGAAGTACGGAATGGTGACGTCGTCGGGCGTGACAAGGAGCTCGATCTCCGTGCAGCCGGCGATCACCCCTTGCGCCCCCATCCCAACAAGCCGCTCGATAATCTCGCGGTACCGATCGCGAGACCTGTCGACGATCTTCCCCCGAACCAGTTCGTCATAGATGACGTCGTGGACCACGGTGCGATCTGATTCGCCAGGAATGACAACCCTCAGTCCGTGGGATTCGAGCCGTCCCCGATAGAAATCCTTCTCCATGGTGAACCGGGTCCCGAGAAGAGCCACCGTATCGAGACCCTGGGTCTTGACCGCCTGTGCCGTTGCATCAGCAAGGTGCAGAAAGGGCACGTCAATGGCGGCCTCAATTTCCGGAGCCAGCAGGTGCATGGTGTTGGTGCACAGAGCGATGAAATCGGCACCCGCCTCCTGCAACCGTCGAGCATCGGCGGCGAGCAGGGCCCCGGCGCTAGCCCAATCGCCTGCCGCTTGAAGCTCCTCGATCGCCCCAAAATCGTAAGAACGCACCAGCAGGTCGGCCGAGTGAACGCCACCAAGGCGTCGCCGCACCTCGGTGTTGATGATGCGCTCGTATTCGACCGAAGACTCCCAACTCATGCCGCCGAGCAGCCCAATCGTCCTCATTCGCACAACCTCCAATATGCGGACGCTAGCGTCGGAGCCGACGGAGGGAGAACCATGCAGATCGCCATACCCGTGTTCGAAAAGATCACCGCACTTGACGCGATTGGGCCGTATGAGGTGCTGCAGCGTCTCCCCGGATCTGAACTCGTGTTCGTTGGTCACGCTGAGGGCAATGTCCGGACCGAGAACGGGTTCCTCGGCCTGGCGGTCGATGCCGTTTTCGAAGACCTACCTTCGCCTGACGTCATTGTGTTCCCGGGCGGCGTCGGCACCCGACCGCTGATGAAGGATGAACGGGTGCTCGACTGGCTACGCACAGCCCACGAGACCACGCGTTTCACCACATCGGTATGCACCGGAGCGTTGATTCTTGGAGCAGCGGGGCTCCTGCGCGGCCTCGACGCCACCACCCACTGGGGTGCCTACGACGTTCTGGCCAAGACTGGAGCCAACCCCGTAGCGACCCGCGTAGTCGAGCATCTCGACCACCGAATCGTCACGGCCGCAGGCGTCTCCTCCGGAATCGACATGGCCCTGCGTCTTGCCGAGCTGCTGGTTGACACGGGCGCCGCCAAAGCAATGCAGCTCATGATCGAGTACGACCCGCAGCCACCGTTTGATGCCGGCAGCGTCGCCAAGGCGGGGCCTGAAGTGATGGCACGAGCAATCGAGTACGCAAAGGATCGGGACTAAGGATCCGCCCCTTCCCTTAGGTTCCATATACTCTTGGCAAGTCGTCGCAGCGCCGCTGCAGGGAGGGAACCGTGATTCGTAGAACTGTTCTGATTGTCGCGCTCGTGTTGACCGGCGCCGCGTGCGGCTCATCTGAAGACACCACACCAACGACGGCGGCAGGTGCCCAGGCGGCTGCCACCACCACGGCTGCACCGGCTACCACCACTACCGCGACGCCCCCGACCACAACAACAGCGGCACCCACGACGACGACAACCACAACAACAACCACTACAACAACCACCACGACAGCAGCGCCCACGACGACAACTACGACGTTGCCGGAAGGCTTGATCCCAACTCACGGCGGGGATGCCGTTGCCGTCTATCTGGGGGTGATCACGGAGTCCGAAGCCGCAGATGGAATCCCGGCAGCTCTCCAGGAGGCAATGAGCAGCGCCGAAGCCATGGGCTACTTCGCAGGATATGCCGACCTTGCCTGCGACCAGGGGGCCCGCGAGGGCCTCGGCCTCGCCGAAGGCTTCTACTACGGAGCCTCGGTCCTATTCGCCACAGTTGCCGACGCCAACCTCTTCGCCGCTGCATTCCCGGGCGACGTCGTTGGCATAGTTGAGATCAGCACCTACTGCCTCGACTAGCGGAGCAACGCCAGCGCAGAATGTAGACCGGGGCCCCGCATTGGCGGGGCCCCGGTCGTCTCGGTCGGTGTGTCTCTCTTACGGTGCGGGGAAGACCAAGCGTCCTTCGACCGCGGGAGCGATCGCCCCCACCTGAGCAGCGACGTAGTTGATCACCGAGTCTCGAACATACAACTGAGTGTCGGCAATGATCTGGTCGAGCGGCCAGATCGTCTCACCGTCGTTGTTGAAGTTGCACGACCCGGCGGCAACGTAGTTCACGGTCGATACGTTGTAGAAGGTCGACGCGTCGGCGAAGTCCACGGGCGCGCCCTCGAGCGTCAGCGACGCGACGTTGTTGCCATCGGGCTCGGTCGCAAGATCACCGCTGTATGTGATCACGTTCCCGGCATCAGTGGCCAGCATGCACGTCGTGTAGTGCGAGTAGCCCCCATACGGGGGGCCCTGATTGAACCACCACCAGTTGCGGTAGCTGCGTTCGAGGACCTCCTTGATCTGGGGCCCATTCATCTCGAGTACGACAAGCGAGTTCTCATACGGCATGAGATCGAACATGTCACCTTTGGTGATTTCGACAGGCGCGGCAGGAGTGGCTCCTTCCGCAACGAGCCGGTTCGACATAGCCCCCGACAGGTGGATGTCGACGGTGACTCCGTTTGAACCCAGCTCGAAGATCGCCGCGTCCGCTTGCAGATTGGCACCGTTGGTCTCCTCCGTATACGCCGCGAGCGCATCGATGGGTACTTCAGTTGAGCCAATCACCGTGGCGTTGTAGGCGTCGATCTGAGCGGCATACGGGGTCAGGTACGACTCCAGGACCGGGTCGACAGTTGCTTCGCTGGTCGGGATGAGGAAGCCCTCACGGAGAACAATCTCGTCACCGACGAAGCCGACGTTTACCTGGCCCAAGTACCCGGCATAACGCCGAGCGTGCGCAACCAGAGTCCCATCGGGGTTGTTCACCGGATCCGAAACCATCACTGCCGGGTCGAGCAGCGTGTGGCTGTGACCACCGATGATCACATCGAGACCGGCGACACTCTGTGCGATCAGCTCATCGCTGTCGATCTCACCCCCGTACGGCTGATATCCAACGTGAGTCAGCCCGACCATCAGATCGGGAGCCTCCGCTGCGATCAGCGCAGGGACATCGGAGACTGCGGCATCAACTGCCGGGAAGAACTCCAAGCCCTCGATGTTCGTCGGCAACTCGTACCTGTAGACCCGCGGGTTGGTGAGCCCGTAGATCAGCACTTCCTTGCCGTTCACGTCGAGCGTGATGTAGTCATCGATGTTGTCGTTGACAAAGCCATACGTGCCGTCGTCATCCATATTGGCGGTGCCGAGCAGCGGGAAGTCCACTTGCCCGAGCATCGTGGCAAACGATGCCGACCCGAAGTTGAACTCGTGGTTACCAACGACCATCGCGTCGTAGCCGAGGAGGTTCATCCCACCGGCAATCGGATTGTCCGCTGCATCCTTGAAGAAGTAGGCGAACGAGTTGCCCTGGAATGTGTCGCCGGCATCGAGCAGCAACGCATTCGGGTTGTGAGCGCGCTCCTCCTCGATCAGCGATGCCAGGTAGACCATGCCGCCACCGTACGAATCTGCACTCCACCGACCATGGGTGTCGTTGGTGTGCAGCATGGTGACAACATCGTCGAGACGGACAATCCGGTCACCCGGGATGTCCTCAGCATCGATGGTCCCGAGCATCTTGACGTACTCGACGAACCCTTCCTGCATGTCGTAGTAGGTGTTCCACCTGTTGACGCCATCGGCGAAGGTCGTCCACCCATCCTGCCCACCGGCAAGGAAGTCGTTGGTGACGATGGTGTACACCTCGTCGCGATCGAGCGGCTCACCGCCAATCTCGACTCCGTACGCGCCCCAGGCATCGTCGTCGGTCGTGTTCACATCACCGAGATCGTTGTACCAGTAGTAGCTGGCACCCGACGTCTGCAGGATTCCCTTGTAGAGAAGCGCCGACTGGTCGAGCAGATCCTGGATCTGGGCTCCGGTGAGGTCCATGACGAAGAGCGTGTTCCCGAACGGCAACACCTCAAATGTGTCACCCCAAGTGACGGTATGCGGCAACGTAGCCCCGTCGGGAATGAGTATGTCTGCACGCAATCCACCTGGATTGGTGAATGCGGCGTCGATGGTTCCGTTGAGCGCACCATCGTCGTAGAGATCGGCGCTCCACAGCATCGAATCGGTGACGATGTCGCCGACAATCGACTCGGCGTTGTAGTCCCTCGTCAGATCGATATTCGTCGCCGCTACGGGCTCATCGACGATCGGGGCAACCACCTCCGCCCAGAAGGCAATCCGGTCGGCAATCGACTGATCGGGAAGAGTGTCCCTGATCCACTGGGCGTCGGCACGCAGGGCATCGGCAGTGTCACCGTCGATCGCCCACCCGTCGAACATGCGGACGACCCACTGGAAGCTGCGCAGCCAGCGATTGACCTTGTGCAACTTGCCGTCCTCATAGGCATCCTGGGCATACCCGATGAGCTTGGACAGGTAGTTGTAGGCGAACTCGCGGGTGATCAGACCATCGGCATAAGCCTCGTCGAGCGCCGTTGCCAAGTCGGCCAGCGTGGTCACCGGGTCAAGCACGGTATGCAGCTGGTAGCTGTCAATACTGAGCTCTTGGGTCGTCTTGTTGATCTCGATATCGATCTGCCCTACCCAACGCCCGTAATAACCGGCAGACACGATTGCCGTGTCACCGACATAAGTGGGCTCGAAGAGTGCCTCGTGCTGGTGGCCCCCGATCATCAGATCGATCGGAGCACCGGCATCGATGAGTTCCTGGGCAACCGTTGCCAGGCCGTCGTAGGGACCGCTGTCCTCGCTTCCCATATGGACAACCACGACCAGAGCATCGGCCTGCTCGAGGATCTCGTCGCGATAGTGCAAGATCGTCTCGGTCAGGTCCTTGAACTCCAGACCCTCGGTCGTCCCGATGAGGGTCACCTCGGGTGTCTCTTGACCGGCCAGGCCAAGAACACCGAGCTTGGCCCGATTACGCCCGTAGCCCACGTTGAGAATGGTGTACGGCTCGGCGTACTCCGGGAGGTCCCACTCGGTGCCTTCGAGCACAACATTGGCTCCGAGCCACGGGAACTCCGACTGGGCGACGCGAGCAGCAAGTTCCTCTTGACCTTTATCAAACTCATGATTCCCAAAAACCGCTACGTCGTAACCCATCCGGTTGTAGATGTCGATAGTGCTCTCACCCATGAGTAGCTGAGAGATGGCAGGCGCCGCAAAGTAGACGTCGCCGGCATCGAGCATCACCACGTTCTTACGGCCGACTGTGTCTTCGATATGGTCGATGACACCTGCGATATTGGCCGAACCCCCTCGTCCTTTGTAGTCCGTCTCCAATCGACCATGGAAGTCGTTGGTGTGTACCAGCGTGATCTCAGCGACCTCGGAGTGCTTCTTCCAGTGATCGGTCGTGTCCGAAGCTGAGGCCGTGGCCGGGATGATCATCGCGATGACCATGCCGATCAGAAGCAGCTTTCTCGAGCGTTTGCGCATTGCTCCTCCTCCGCGCGTTTCCCCTTTCCGGCGCCGAGTGATGCCCTACGAATTACCCCTTTCGACGGCTCGGGTCACAGCGCCGTACCCTCCAACATGCACCGACTCACTGTAGGTTTCAAGAGGCAAAAGTCCCCCGAAGTCCCGATCGCCGGACGTCCTGGCACATAACCCGCCACGCCCCAAACGGGAGAAGGATTCCCCAGGCAGACGTGACCTGTCGTGGTTTGTGTCCTCATCCCGATCGATTGACACATACCCCCACCGGCCAAGAAGGCTGACGAAACAAGCTTGGAGACGGCCCCGCGAGGGTGGATTCAACCCAGGGTGGGAATCGATCGGTACACGTCGGTATCTCGCAACCGCTCCACGTTGCCGAGTGCGTCCTCGAGAGTTGGGTCGTACGGGATCGACCCGAGGAACGGCACCGCATACTCGACGGCAAGGTCGGAGACCGAATTCCTCTCGCCGCGACGCATGTTCTCGAGAAGACCGACCATCGGAACGTTGAGCTCGGCGAACAGATGCAGAGCCCGACGAACGCTCTCGATGACAACCCGGGACCCGTTGCCCACGAGCATGAACTCCAATCGCGGCAGCAGGCGGATGACGTCGAGGTTTGTGTCGCCCAGTCCCGGCGGCATGTCGAGAATGAGGACGTCAACATCTCCCCAGCTGGTGATCGCCAGCAACTCCAGCAGCGCACTGGTCGCAGCATCGCCACGCATCGGCACCGGAGCGTCGCCGGCGAAGAACGCGACAGACATCATGTCGATGCCGTGGACACGATGCGGATCGATCCCGAACTCCTCATCGGGGAAACTCCGGTCGACACCGAGCACGACATGATCCGATGGCGATGTGAAATCCAGGTCGAATAGGCCGACTCTGATGCCCCGATCTGCAAGGGCAAGCGCGAGAGTCGAGGCAACGACGCTCTTGCCGATGCCGCCTTTACTGCCGGTAACGCCGACGATCCGGGAGACACCGGACAGCCGGTCGGCGACCACAACTTCACGCGGATCGATCGGGTTAAGGCTCATCGCCGTCGTCCCCCTCGATCCGTTCCAACGTGATCCCGCGACCCTGGACGATGTCGAAGTCCGGGCTCCCGCAGGACGGACATCGGGCATACGCATGAGACAGCTCGGGGATGAAGTGCACTGCTTCACCTTCGTCGCCATCACCGTCGATGGCGACATCATCCCGCCCGTATCCCGTACCGCAGGAACGGCAAGCGAACCGAACCGACTCTTCAACGACGTCGAACTCTGCGTCCCTGAGCCGCGGGTGGCCGGCCGGGATGACACTGGTCAGCGAGAACTCAAAGAGGTCCTTCTCGATCTGCTGCAACTCGCCAACCTTGACGACGATCCGCAGGATCCGATCCATACCGGCGTCGTCCGCGGCACGGATGGCGGCCTTAACGACCGAATCGGCAAGCGCTAGTTCATGCATGTGGCAATGCTAGGTGACAGAACGGGACGTCCGGATGGCGTCGAGGAACCGGTGAATGCCACTGATGACGTAGTGCGTGCGCAACGAATCAAGCACGTCGAACGCATGCGTTGCTCCCGGTATCTCTGCGTACGCAACCGGATTCTTGGCCTCATTCTGTAGCGCCTCGACAAACTGGTGCGCCTCTGCCGTCGGCACCACCGAGTCGGCTGCCCCGTGAATGATCAGAAACGGCGGAGCCCCGTCGTGGACCTGGTCGAGGGGGGATGCCTGACGGAACGCTTCCTCGTCCTCCGCCGGGTCGGCCTTCATGACCCAGCGGGGAATGATCGGCCAGTTGTCGCGGGTCGAGTTCCTATTGAGGAAGTCATAGATCCCGTAGACGGGAACCGCTGCCTGGACCGAGGTGTCGTCTTCCTCGAAGCCGGGCTGGAACTCGGGCCGGTCTGCAGTGAGGGCCAAGAGCGCGGCAAGGTGTCCCCCAGCCGACCCGCCGCCGACGGCGACAAATCCGGGATCGATCCCCAGGGTCGTCCCCTCATCGCGCATCCACGCCAGTGCCCGCTTCAGGGCGATGAGCTGATCGGGGAAGGTCGCTTGCGGGACGAGCGGATACGAGGCTGAGATCCCGATCCACCCCTGCTGCGCCAGGCGATGCAGCAACGGTCGCCCCTGCTGCCTTCGGTTGCCGCCCCGCCATGAGCCCCCGTGGACGTACAGAAGCGCGGGCTGCGGCTCCTCCCTCCGCTCACGATTCCGATACACGTCGAGGTGAAGCCCGGGTGCGTACTCAATATCGTCCAGTCTCTCGACGTCGCCGGGCATCCGATATGGGTAGGCGGTGAGGACCCGCTTCCAGTCGACGTGGGCAAAACCCGTCGAGTCGATGCCGGCCTGAGACAGCGCAGCAGCCATGACCCGCTTCGCCCCGGCAGCGCGCCACTGGATGACCAAGTAGGCAATCCAGGTGAGGAGCGTCATGGCCAGCCCCACCCGACCTGCAAGGTGGGCTAGAGCACCGCCCCAAATCAACAGCGCGGCAAGCGCCGCATGCAAGAGAACACGCAATGGGATGGCCTCGGCCGTCAGCAGGACGGGAAGAAACGGCGGCCGCAACCCGGCGCGCCGGTGGGTGGCCGGGCCGCGCAGAGCGTTGACGGCTCCGAGCATGCCCAACAGGCTCAACAAGAACAGGAGTATTGCGGCAATCATCGCTGCGCCATATTGCCATCTGCGGACTGGCTCGCGACACGAAAGGCATAGACCCACCACGGTTTAGGGGTCGCACAGGAGGGCCTTTCGTCCCTAGTCTCGGTCGTGGATTGAGGGGACAATGGATGGTCCAACCCGCATATGCGCCGACACGGCGACAGCGGGCGAGGAAGGTATCGGCTCAGACAAGGGAGTAGGCGATGGCCATCGAGGTACGGAAAGTCGTGCTCGAGAGTGTTAGCGACGCATCTGGTTTGGCGAAGGCAATAGACGAAGGGGCCTTCGATGCTGACGGTGTCATAGCCGTCGTCGGCAAGACCGAGGGAAACGGCGGGGTCAATGACTTCACCCGCATTCTGGCCGATCAGGCATTCCGCAAGGTGCTGATGGACAAGGGCACCCGTCCCTACGACGTTGTCAAAGAGATCCCAATGGTGTGGTCGGGCGGCACTGACGGCATCCTGACTCCTCACGCCACCATTTTCGCCAAGGTCCCCAACGAGGAGCCGGTCTCCGACGAGCCACGACTCGCCGTCGGCTATGCGATGAGCGACGTGATACTTCCTGAGGACATCGGACGTCCGGCCATGGTCGAGAAGGTCGCTGAAGGTGTGCGTCGGGCCATGGCAGAAGCCGGCATCGCAGATCCTGCCGACGTCCACTACGTGCAAACCAAGACACCCCTCTTGGTCATGGAGACCATCAACGACGCCAAGTCCCGCGGCCATTCGGTCTATACCGAGGACCCGCTCGAGTCCATGAACGTGTCAAACGGAACATCGGCACTCGGTATTGCGGTTGCTCTTGGTGAGATCGACATGCCCACCGCCGAGCAGATCGGGCACGACCTCGGCCTCTACTCATCGGTGGCATCGTGCTCATCTGGCGTCGAGCTCGACCAGGCACAGACTGTCGTCGTGGGCAACGCTCCGGGTGCGGGTGGTCGCTACAAGATCGGCCACGACGTCATGAACGACGCCCTCGACCAGGAAGGCGTGTACCGCGCCATTCGTTCGGCGGGTCTCGACCTTCCGGAGCGGGCCAAGCCCGAAGACCTCGACGGTCGTGTCGTCAACGTGTTCGTCAAGTGTGAGGCAGACCCGACATCACGGCTGCGGGGCCGTCGCCAGGTATCTCTCGACGACTCCGATGTCCACCATCATCGCCACATCAAAGGTGCGGTCGGTGGCGTTGTTGCCTCCGCGGTGGACGATGCAGCAGTGTTCGTATCCGTTGCCGCCCTGCATCAGGGCCCGAGCGGTGGCGGCCCGGTGGCCGCGATCGTTGATCTCGGATAGCAGGCGGATCACGTGACCAACCTCGAGACGACCGGGATAACGCCATCCCCGACACCCACCAGGGTGCCGGGGGTGGCCAGCACCGCGCTCTTCGGTCTCGTCACCGGCTCGGGGATTGAAGCGACCGTTCTCGGCACCTCGAGCCATGCCGTCTGGCTCTTGGCCGAGGATCGAGTGATCGTGATCTCGACAAGCGATGCCACCCGGCTTCCCAACGGCGTGCATCTGGCGGCGGGGTCGCGTGAAGAGCTATTCAGGATGGTTCACCACGGTGGACCGGTCGACGTCGGCCACGGCCGAATCATGCTCGAAGGCCTCGCCGTTGAAGTCACCCGCTGGTGGGATCCGCGCCCCGCTCTGGCGCCGATCACTGCAGAGCAACTGGCTAGGACGACCGTCGGTCTGCCCGACGACGTTCCCGACATCGACGCAGGTCCTTTGCGCAGGGCGCTCGAGGTCCGGTCCGCTGGTGGGATCCTGCACGCATCGCGCGCACTCTTGGGCAAGGGCCCGGGGCTGACGCCGGAGGGAGATGATTTCCTGGCCGGTGCCCTGGCCGCAACTCGATTACTCGCCGAAGCACTCGGAAACGAGCGCACGATTTCGATGGTCGCCGGCATCTCGACTCCTCTCGCCCAACTCGCTGAAGCACGAACGACAACCTTTTCGGCGGCCTTGATCCAGTCCGCACTTCGCGGCCAGGTCGCCGAGCCGGCCGGCTCCTTGCTGCGTGCCCTCAGCGGACGCGGCGATGTCGCCGGCAGCCACCTCAGCCTCATTCGGGTTGGCCACACCTCCGGTCCCGCTCTAGCGGCCGGAATAGTGCTCGGTGCCCGGGCTCTGATCCACATAGGTTCTCACGGAGGTAACTGATGATCTCTCGCGTGGAGATTCATCCGGGTCGCTATCACGACTCGGTTCGCTTGATGCAGGCCAGCAAGGCGTTGCAGGATGTACCCGGGGTCACCGACGCTCTTGTCGCCATGGCCACCGAGCTCAACCTCAGCCTGCTCGGTGACATGGGCTTCGACATGGACGCGGCCGCAGGAGCGGGCCCCAATGACCTGCTGCTTGCCGTCCGAGGCGAAAGCGAGGAAACGATCGCCACCGCGCATCGTGTTCTCGATGACGCACTCACCCACAAGGTCGCTCCCTCGGGAGGTCTCGATGCCCCCGAGCCGAAGACGGTGGGCTCGGCCGCGTCAATCAACAATGCCAACATCGTTCTGCTTTCTGTGCCAGGGGAGCATGCGTTTGTCGAGGCCATGGAGGCCCTGGACACCGGCCGCCACGTGATGATCTTCAGCGACAACGTCCCCGTCGAGCAGGAAATCACCCTCAAACGGAGAGGTGTAGAGAAGGGGCTACTGGTGATGGGGCCCGACTGCGGCACTGCCATCGTCAACGGCCTCGGCCTCGGCTTTGCGAACGCGGTCCAACCAGGTCCGGTCGGCATGGTTGGTGCCTCCGGCACCGGCATCCAACAGATGTGCTGCCTGCTCGCCGACGCCGGTGTTGGCGTCAAACACGCCCTTGGTACCGGCAGCCATGACCTCTCCGAGGACATCGGAGCGCTGTCTACGCTCCAAGCCCTCGATGCCCTCGACGCAGATCCTTCGGTCGAGGTGATCTCGGTGATATCCAAGCCCCCGGCCGGCCCCGTTGCTGCCAAGGTGAGGAAGGCAGCTGCCGAATGCACCAAGCCGGTCGTCATCACCTTCATGGGTGAGAACACTCTCGAAGAGGGCGCTGGCGAGGTACTGGCCGCGATGGGACGCCCGCCGGCCGAGTACGCATCGTGGGACGTGGACCAGGACGACCACCGGCCCGGCCTGGTGCGTGGGCTGTTCTCCGGAGGGACACTGCGAGATGAGGCCAGATTCGTGGCCATGCCGATGCTCGGCGAGGTCGGCAAGAGTGAGAACGACCCCGGCCACACGTTCATTGACTATGGCGATGACGAGTACACGCAGGGCCGTGCCCATCCAATGATCGACCAAACGGTTCGCATCGACCGGCTCGAGGCTGCTGCTGCCGATCGTTCCATCGGCATCATCCTCATGGACGTCGTCCTGGGCTACGGAGCAAACGCAGATCCGGCCCCAGAACTCGCGCCGGCAATCTCCCAAGCCACCGCGGCGGGGGCCGCTGTTGTCATCTCTCTTTGCGGAACAGAAAGCGATCCACAAAACCGGGACGCGCAGGCGCAGACGCTGCAGAAGGCAGGTGCGTCGGTGTGGCTGTCGAATGCAGCGGCAGCCATGGAAGCGGCTCGCCTGGCAACGACAAGGACCTCAGCATGAGTGACATCACCCAACTCCTCGACAACGAGCCGGTGGTCGCAACTGCAGGCACCGACATGCTTGCCGACTCCATTGAACAGCAAGGATCAGCCGTATCCCGGGCCGATTGGCGTCCCCCGTTTTCCGGCACCGAGGCGGCCCTGGCCAAGCTGGCAACCGATGGACGCATGGCAGACGCCAACGCCACGGCCGTCGCTCGCATGCTGGCCGTCCGGCCCCATCTTGTCGATGTCGGTGTCGCCAGGGACGTCTTCGCCGATATGACCGACAGGACCTTCTTCCACGCCGGTCCGCCGCTCGAGTGGGAGCGAGCGAGCGGCCCAATGCGTGGAGCAATCATTGGAGCCATGCTCTATGAGGGGCTTGCCGACGACCCGGACGACGCCGCGAGCAAAGCGGCCCGGGGCGAGATCGAGTTGTCACCATGTCATCACCACGGAGCGGTCGGACCCATGGCGGGAGTGACCTCACCTTCGATGCCGGTCGCCATCGTGGAGAACGGCGCAGGGGAGGGCGTCTCGTACTCGACATTGAATGAGGGCCTGGGCAAAGTGCTCCGCTATGGGGCGTTCGCCCCGGAGGTCATCAAGCGGCTGCAGTGGATGGATCGCGTGCTCGGCCCGGTGCTGGGGGCGGCCCTCCGCAGCCGGGGCCCGGTCGATCTCCAGTCACTGATCGCACAGGCGTTGCAGATGGGCGACGACGGCCACAATCGCAATCGTGCCGTCACGTCGCTGTTCCTGCGCGAGATCGGCGCCGCGTTGGTCTCGGGCGCCGATGCTCCCACCGAGCAGCGGCTCGAGGTGTTCAAGTTCATCGACAACAACGACCATTTCATGCTCAACTTGGTGATGGCCGCAGGCAAGCTCGGCTCCGATGCAGCAGCCGACGTGCCTGCATCCAGCCTGGTAACGGTGATGGCACGCAATGGCACCGACTTCGGGATTCGACTCTCGGGCACCGGTGATCAGTGGTTCAGTGCCCCGGCGCCGCCGGTCGATGGCCTGTATCTCGGCGGATACACCGAAGAGGATGCCAGCCCCGATATCGGTGATTCGACTATCACAGAGACGATTGGACTCGGCGGGTTCGCCATGGCGGCGGCCCCGGCAATCGTCGGCTTTGTCGGCGGTACGGCGGCAGGTGCAGTTCGCCGCACCCTGGCGATGTACGAGATCACGCTCACCGAGCACCCGGCCTATCAGATCCCGATGCTGGAATTCCGGGGAACCCCGACCGGTATCGATGCGGCACGGGTGGTGCGCACCGGAGTCCAGCCCCAGATCAACACCGGTGTCGCCGGCAAGGTTCCCGGAACCGGCATGGTCGGCGCGGGTCTGGTCGAAGCACCGATGGAGTGCTTCGCAGATGCCATCAATGCACTGGCGTCTAGCCTGGGGTAATGGTCCGCAAGCTCATCGCTCTCATCGTCGCCGCGCTCCTTCTCGCCGCCTGCAGTCCTAGCGAACCAGAGGTGCTCCCTGAAGAGCCGGCAACGGTGACCGAGTTGGATGCCGCCGTTCATGCAGCCGCCCGGGCATTGTTGGAACAGGAAGCGGTGCCAATCGCCGTGATCTCATTCGGCTGGGAGGACCGGGAGGAGATCAAGCGATACGAGTGGATCGATTATCGAAGCAACGGCGACGTCCTTGCCGTCTACGAGTACCTCGACAGTAACTCCACGTTTGGCTTCTCGCACCGCGGAGGCGAGTGGAGAACTGCACAGTTCTCCGCTGAGGAGTCGTTCCCTTGGCAGGCGGAGACCACCCTCGGCGACGTGGCCGAGGTGCTGCCGTCGCTCGGGCAGCTCCTTGATATGACCTCCCAGGTGACACCAGAGTTCGCCGATCACGACGCCACGATCGCCCAGATTGCTACTCGACAGGGCGCAACCGATGGAAGCGAGCTTTGGACGCTGGTAGAACCTCGAGATGCCGAGAACGCGTTGACCACACGACAATGGATCATCAACCCCGACGGCGTGCTTCAGTTCTACCGCCTTTACACCGAACCGCTTCTCCTCGACGGCGACATCGGGGCGATCGTCTACGAGTTCGGAGTCGTTGACGAGGTTCCCGATCCGGTGATCATTCCCGAATTGGGTTCTCAGCTTCGTCTGGCTGAGCTTGGCATCCCCGATGCGTTGCTGGACATCGAGCAGTGAGCATTCCCGCCAGCCTCAACCATCTGCGCGGCACGAGAGCAGGTGGTGCTTGGCTCGACGGACTCAACGACACGCTCGCTGAATGTGCGACTCAATGGGACCTCACCCTCGGCGAACCCTATTCCGACTCGTATGTGTCGCTCGTACTCCCCGCAATCACAGCCACCGGAGATTCCGTCGTCCTGAAGATTCAGTACCCGGACGTCGAGAGCGCAACCGAAGCAACGGCGCTGCAAACGTGGGACGGCGACGGGGCGATTCGACTCATCGCGCATGATCCGGGCCGTCGCGCCCTGTTGCTAGAGCGTTGCACTCCAGGGCGCCACCTATCGACCGCAGGCCCGGAAACCGGCCTCAATGTGTTGATCGGCCTCCTCCCCCGGCTCTGGGTGGCCGCCGACCGACCCTTCGTCACCTTGGCCGACGAAGTCGCCCGTTGGATCACCAACCTCCCCCAGGTTTACGAGTTTGCGGGGGAGCCATTCGAGCGATCACTTCTTGACGACACCATTGCCATGCTCGGCGAACTCGCCGCATCACAGGCAGAGAAGGTTCTCCTCCACCAGGACCTCCACGGTGACAACGTGCTCAGCGCACAACGGGAGCCGTGGCTGGTAATCGACCCTAAACCGCTGTTGGGAGAAAGGGAGTTCGGCTTGAGTCCGATCATCCGCTCGGCCGAGTTTGGCCACAGCAAGGAGAATGTCATTCACCGGCTGAACCGCCTCACCGGCGAACTGGGACTGGATCGGAACCGGGCTCGCCTCTGGGCGGCAGGGCAGGCTGTGGCGTGGGGGTTCGAGAACGGTGAAGTGCTGCCCGGTCACATCGAGATGGCCCGGTGGCTATTGGCGAGCTAGGGGCAAGCGGCGTCTCGGATCTCTCGCACCAAGCCCTCGAGGTGCTCGAAATGTGAGCCCCGCCAGAAGATACGCTCACAGCCGGAACAGATTCTGAACTCGTTGAAGTGCTTCCTGGTCAGAGGCAGCAACCTGGGTTCGACGTCTGCTTTAGCGACCGGCGAGATCGTGCCGTTGCATTCCATGCACCGGGCGAACGGTCGAATCAAGCTCCCGAGACGGAACCGGAGCACTACCTCAGTGATCTGCTGTCTGGGGTAGATCTCTCGAACGAAGTAGCCATTGACCACGACTGATCGCTTCAGCAGGTTCCGATCCTTCGTCAGCAGGATTCGGTCCTCCTCGCTGGAGATCCGGGCGATGTCCCCATCACGCAGAGCGCCGTCGCTCTTCGCATCAAAGCCGAGCAAACGCAGATACTTTGCCAGCTTCCCGAGATTCACATCGACGACGAAAAGTCCGAGTGGCGGGTCCGGGCGAAGCCGCCGCGGCGTCACGAGCGATCGGAACTGGGGATACACGCCGACCCGGTCGCCATCACGGAGCCGGCGCCCAAAACCGACGGGATCGCCGTTGACCAGAATCAGATCTACCTCCGGGTGAGGCACCCCACAGGCCTCGATCCGATCCTTGACGCTCGGTGAGTCGCTGACCTCAACCGATACCGACCGCTCCGTACCGGAGAGGAAGTAGGTCAGATCTCCATAGAATCGCAGCGTCGCCGGCATGACCCCAACATCATGACCGCGATTCCCCGTTGTGGCGACATAGGATCCACCCTAGGACGAGAGACCTCGTCATATGCAGATCTTCGCATGTGTATGGTGCGGCCCAACGAAAGGAGAGGTCGTGGAAGTAGTCGTCATTCGTACCCCCAGCCTCGGTGATGCCACATATATCGCAATCCACGGGAACAGCGCCATCGTCGTCGACCCCCAGCGTGATATCGGTCGATTCACAGACGTGCTCGACGATCGTGGCCTCACCCTCACCCATGTGCTCGAAACGCATATGCACAACGATTACATATCCGGTGGCCGCGATCTCGCCTGGAAGCGGGCCGCCGACCTCGTCCTTCCGGCGGCGTCCGGCGCCGGCTTCGCCTTTCTCCCTGCGTTCCACAACGACGAGTTCGAAGGCGTCAACGGACTGACGATCCGGCCGCTGCATACACCGGGGCACACGCCAGAGCACACCAGCTATCTGCTCCTTGTCGATGGCGAAGAACATGCTGTCTTCACCGGAGGCAGCCTGTTGGTCGGGGCCGCCGGCCGATCCGACCTTCTTGGCGCCCAATACGCACAGCAGCTTTCTCGCCTGCAATTCGGCAGCCTCCAACTACTGGGGCAATTGCCGGACGAAACAGGGGTATTCCCCACTCACGGCGAGGGCTCTTTCTGCACCGCATCCGGTGCGGGCCGCACTACGTCAACCATCGGTCGAGAGAAGGCGGAGAACCCTCTGTACGGCTTTGATGATGCCGAGTCGTTCGTCACGGATCAGCTCGGCAGCCTGGTCCCTTACCCGAGCTACTACGCCCACATGGGCCCGATCAATAAGCAGAATCCGACTGCAGTCGAAACAACCTCCCCCCGGGAGCTCACCCCCGCCGAGGCTCAAGCCGAGCTAGCCGCCGGGGCCGCCGTGGTCGACGGCAGGGACCGGCACGCCTTCGCCGCCGGCCACATCAAGGGTTCCCTCGGCATCGAGCTCGGTGATTCGTATGCCCCATGGGCAGGCTGGCTGCTCGAGTACAACGCTCCCCTGGTTCTCGTACTCGATGACAGAGCCGACTCTCGAATGGCCGCCACCGAGCTGGCCAGGATCGGATTCACCGACATTCGTGGTGTTCTCCGTGGCATCGATTCCTGGACAGCCGCGGGACATCCAATCGCAAGCTACGCCACGGCCTCACATTCCGATCTCACGAACGAACTGAAGGCAGGCACGGAGCCTCAGGTGCTCGATGTGCGCGACCCGTTGGAATGGGCGTCCGGGCATATCGATGGTTCGGTTCATCGCTACCTCCCCGACTTGCGGAACGGGCTTCCCGAGAGCCTCGATGCAACCCAGGCTGTATGGGTGATCTGCCAGAGCGGCAACCGTGCCTCGATCTCCGCCGGCGTTCTCGAGGAGCTTGGAGTGGCCCCGATCGTCGTATCGAATGGCGGCGTCACCGAGGTTCTCAAAGGGTTGGCCAATTGAGGTTTCGCCGCATTGTCGGCGCGATACCATCCCCCGGATGGATCCGATCGACTACTCGCAGCGGACCGACTACCGCCCTCCGCCCAAGTTCTACAGCAGGATGCAGTGGCTCGGCGTCCTGCTCACTTCTCTTGGACTGGCACCTGCAGATGCAGTGACATTGGAGGTTGTCGGCCGGAGGTCCGGCAAGAAGCGACGAACCGCAGTCGTTCGAGTCGAGCACGATGGGGCGGCGTACACCGTTGCTCTCGCCGGCGAGTCGCAGTGGGTGCGCAACGTCAGGGCTGCCGACGGCGCCGCTGTCATCAGACGACGAGGATCGCAACGAGTTCGGCTGGTCGAGCTACCGGTTGCGGATCGTCCGCCCATCATCAAGGCCTACATCAACCGTGGCGGCAAGTTCAGGGCAAAGGAAGCGAAGTTCTACTTCGGCCTCGACGCGGCTCCGGCGATGGAACAGATCCGCGATATCGCAGCGCACTATCCGGTGTTCCGCATCGAGAGAGCGCCGTAGCACGGAGTTCTGGGTCAGCCGGCAGCTACATGCTGGTCGAAGAATGCCACGATGCGGCGCCGGGCGTCCCGCGCTGAAGGCTCGTGGTATTCGGAGTGGGCCAGCTTGCCCATGATGATCGACCACTTCGGCGCTTCGCTCTCGAGATGGTCGTTCATGAATGAGTGGCCGGCCTCGGGGTAAACCTTCATGTCGTACGGGATTGAATGCGCGGACAACGCGGATGCGATCTTGTCGGGCTCTTTCCTCAGGCTCTTGTCGAGAGCGCCGTAGCTGCCGACTATGGGGCAGGACTGAGCCAGGGCGGCGAGTGCCCCCTTGGTCAGGCCCCCGTAATTGCTGGCAGCAGCCTGGTACCCGCCACTACTCGCCAGCAGAAGGGCGAATCCACCACCGAGACAAAACCCGACGACGCCGACTCGGCCGGTTGTCTCCTGGTGATCCGAAAGCCAGGTTCGGACGGTTTCGAAGTCTTCGAATACGTCACCCTCGCCCGATAGCGCCTGACGCATCGTCGAGAACAGGCACCGCATCCTTCCGCCCCAGTAGAACAAGTCGGGGGCGGCGGCGAAGTAGCCCTCGCTCGCCAGCCAATCAACCTGGTTGCGTAGATCGGTCGTCATCCCCAACGCATCAGAAATGACCAGGGCTGAAGGCCAGGGTCCCTCCCCGTCGGGGATCCCGACGTACACCGGCATATCCCCTCGCCGACCGGACAGGCTCACATCCACAGCAGCTCCTTGTACGTGCGCGGTGCCGAGTATCGCACGCTCTCGAGTTAGCTGAACAGGGGTCTGCTATCTCCGGAGGAGTTCGAGAAACTCGTCCTCAGTCATCGTTGCAGGAGCGTTTCTCGACTCTGCCATGTCGGCGGCGAGACGCTGCAGCAGCGAATTCACAGGAGTGGCCACGCCGTGAAGGCGACCCAACAAAACGATGTGGCCGCTCAGGTAGTCGGTCTCAACGGTTCCCACTCCCCTGGTCAGGCTCTGCCACACAGAACCACCCGGACGGGTCTTGCCGTCAACCGGGCCGGTCTGCAGAATCGAGCCGCGCCGCTCCTCGTCCTCAGCCAGCGGTGCGACGTCGATACCGGCCACGGATAGCACATGCTCTGCCTCCGCCGTGGTCATTCTGCCGATGCGGCCCCGGGCGGCGTCCCGACCGCAGACGGCCTCGATACCGTTGCGCAGATTGCGGACCAGCTTGCGGTACTTCCACCGCATTATGTCGGAGCGCACCTCCGACACGAACGTGGCGGTGTTGAATGCGGCGGCGATGTCCTGGGCCGTCTGATCTGATCCTTTCGGGAACCGGCCGATGTCGAGGATGCCGGTCACAGGAGCGGCATAGGCCCGCACCACACCCGGCTCGAGAAAGAGGCATGGGCACATCACCGGAATGCCGTAGACGTTGGAGAAGTGGCGCAGTGCGATCCGTTCGCTCTCGACGCCGTTCTGCACACAGACGACCGGGGTCTCCGGCCCGGCTACTCGGCGCAGCGCAGTTATACACGACGCAGTGTCCTGGGTCTTGACGGTGAGCAGCACCACCGTATCCGGCTCGACCCCAGCTGCGGCGATGTCGTCGACCACGGGTATGTCCAACTGCACTCGCTCGGCGGGGCTCTCGAATATCAGACCCCGATCTCGTATGGCCGCGTAGTGCGGCCCACGAGCGACCAGCGTGACGTCGTGATCGGCCCGATGCAGTTGTGCGCCAACCACGCCCCCAACCCCACCTGCTCCATAGACGACAAACCTCATGCCGAGAGTATGGCAGGCAGCCTGTAGGTGCTCCTGTCAGTCCCCGGCTGATGCAATCAGCTTCGAGTTCGATGAGATCGAATTCGGCCTGCAGGCACTCCTGTTTTGTGATCGGGGTCGGCGACGGGTCTATTCGCGGAAGAACACGACGGGGATTCCGTTCCACGATTGTGGCGCTTGGGGGCACGGTGCTTCAGGGCCTAGCGTCACTCGGATCTGGTAGTCGGGGACATCTTCGATGGTGTAGGTGCCGTTGCCGGGACCGTCCCATACTTGACCGTTGCGAGGGATGACCTTTGCATCAATTGCCTCGAAGGTGTCGATGAGATCATCTTTGGTTTCAGCGAGGACCTCGTCGACGCGTTCCTTGTCGGTTTGTCCCTTCCTCGGTAGGCCGTCGCCGATATCGGAGCGGAGGATCTCATCGGCGACTGGGCAATCGGTCTCGATCAGGACCGTTTCACCGATTGCATAGGTGGTCAACGTTTCGGAGGTGTCGCTGGTGTCAGATCTGGTGAAGTGTCCACCAACGGCATCGATAACCTGTCCGTCTCCGTCCCGGTACAGGATTAGCACTGTTTGGACGGTGCTCGCGTCTGCTGTTGAGACTCCAAGCTCTATGAGATCTGCTGCGTCTGCTTCCAGGTGGACTAGCTCGTCGGAATCCTCAATCCTCACAAGAGCCTCTAGCGTGACCGCTAGTGGAACTCTTGCCGGCCTGATCTGCACCGTCCCGGAACCTTCTGTGTCCTCGCTCGTGACACTCAGCTCGCCGTTGCCGATCTGGATGGCCACTCTGCCTCCATCGACCGGAACAGTCAGGACAAAAAGGCCCGCCAGCTCACTCGACGTGTCCTGATGGTTGATCGTCACCCAAACTGGCCCGCTGAGTTCTACGCCCGGGTCTGAGGTGACTGACACGTTGTCCCATCCAAGCACCTCCGACGCAAAAGCCGCTCCTAGATCGACAGGTGTCAAAGTGCGGGGACGCTCGGGCCAAACGTGACCTACCCCAAGGGTGACCGCGCTATCGGTTGCGGGCATGCTTGTAGCCGTGGAGTCAGTCACATCGGGCGTCGAATCGGTTCGAGTGACCATCAACGTGAGACCCACCACTGCAACAAACACAGCCACGCCAGACGCGACCGCCCCGACTCGGGCCACGACCCGCCGTCGACGACCCCTCCCCTCGACAACGTCAAGTCTTGCAGGAGAGGCCAGCGGCACCGTAGACACCGCAGACTCCAGTTCGGCCCGGATCAACTCATCAACGCTCACGTCATCACCTCCCGCAGCTGGGCGACCGCCCGGTGCAGACGACTCTTCACAGTTCCCTCAGCAATTCCTAGGGCTGCTGCCACATCGCGCACCGACCAATCGAACAAGAACCGCAACACCACCACCTCTCGCTGACGCAGCGGCAACGCCACCAGCGCCGCCATCAGATCCGGATTGGGTGTTTGCATCTCCCACGACGGCTCGACCGAACCCCAAGGAAGCTCCCGCCACCGACGACGCAGACGATTTCTCGCATAGTTCAACGCCACCCGATAGACCCAACCGACAGGGTTGTCATAGGTACGCACCTTCGACCACTTCTGGAACGCCCGCACCATTGCTTCATCCACCGCCTCCCGAGCCAGGTCATGGTCACGAAGAATCACCGCCAAAGGCCGATAAACCCGATCCCACTCATCCCGGTAGAACAGACCAAAGTCGACCCGCTGCACGGTCACCAATTCCTGATGCTCCATCAAGTCCTTCATCCACCCCAAAGACACACCAGAACCCAAACAGGTTCCATATCGGCCGACAACCCGCAGAGCACTCGCATCGAGAAGCAGCAGCGTCACGCCGCGTGGCAGCCACCCAACCCCAGGACCGATCTTGGATGTGCCGGTATGCGTGGTTTTGCTGGAGGTGCGATATCGCTCATATTTGGCGATCGGGCTGCCGAATCGTTGTTCAACATAGGCTATGCGAAGAGGTGACGTCGTGATAGCATGACGGTATGACGAAGCGAACCACAACCGTACGAATGCCCGAAGACCTAGCCGAGAAAGCCGACATCATTGCGCGCGGTCGCGGCATCAGCGTCAACGCCCTCATGCTTGAGGCGCTGCAAGCCGAGATCGAGAGTGTCAAAGACGACGCCGATTTCATGGGAACTCTGCGACGCCTGACAGAGCGAGACAAAGAGATTCTGGACCGTCTCGCCGAGTGAGGTATCTCACCCTGGCTGAGGCACTCACAATCGCCGAGGCTGTCACTGGAATCGATACCCAGACTCTTCGCAACGCTAGCCGGCTGGAACTGCTGGACTCGGCTCTGCACGCACCCCAAGCCGGCTTCGGGGACATCGAGTTCTACCCCAAGTTTGCGGACAAAGCGGCTGTGCTGGTCGTACGCATCACTCGAAACCACCCGCTGCCGGACGGCAACAAGCGGCTGGCCTGGCAATCGCTAACCATGTTCTGTGCACTCAACGGCGACGAACTGGATGTTCCTCCAGACGAGGCTGTCTCCACCATGTTGGCGATCGCCGCCGGAGAACTAGACGAGGTTGCGGTCGCCGCCTGGCTCACCGACCAACTCGACCCAGACACACCCTGAAAAGCGCCCGTCGACGTGCCGATCGTGGACACCTCGCAGAAGGGGCGATATCGCCCGTATCTGGCGATCTGGCGATCTGGTGACGTGGTTTCTCTAGCGACGGGCGGGCAGCAGACGAGGTATTCTCGCCACCATGGAACAGGCAGACACAGCAGATTCATCCACCTATCGGATCAAGCTGGGGAATCCGATCGCCTTACTCATGATCGGGTTGGGGCTGGGCCGTGCTAGGGACCGTAGGCGTCCTCTACCCGGACGCCATGGAAGCCAGGACGGGCATTGGCCGCATGGGGAAGCGCCTTGCGCCGGTGATGATCCCGGTTGGGTTGGCGTATGTGGTCCAGTCCATCGTGAGGATCTGGCGGGGTGCCCTCAAGGTGGATGGATCGGGCATCTACAGCCCGTTCTATTGGAGCATGGCTCGTGGCACTGTGCAGTGGTCGGACGTGCGGGCCTTGGAGCCCGTCGGTGCGCCATACGGGAACAAGCGCGGCGTTCGTGTACGGGCCAAGGAGGGGCGGGGGATCGTGATTCCTTCGAACCTGCTCGAATGCGGGGAGCAATTGGAGGAGGATCTGCGGCGAAGACTCGCAGGTCAGCAAAGCCACAGTCCACCCGATTCGTAGCCAAGCACCCGTTCTAGACTCGCCGCTGCTTCAGGGCGCACATATCGCTCAGCGCCCCGCGCGTTATCGAGCGCCCTCCCGCGCCCTCGAACCGGCAATCGTGCGCACACTGAAATCCCGGCCGGGCACTGTCGGCGGCGACGTCCTGTAGGCCGACGATTGGGTCCCCGTCTAACTCAGCTCGGGAAGCTCGCCGAATACGACTCGCAGCCGATCGGCAAGCTGGTCGGCGTCAAAACCGAGCTGATAGCCCTGGATCGCCAAGGCTTCCGTGGCTTGATCGAGATCTGCCTCGGATCCGCTGCTTGGCTTCGTGTCGGCGACGAAACTGCCATGGCGTCCCCTGGTGATCAGCACGCCATCACGTTCGAGTTCCTGATAGGCACGCGCCACCGTCCCGGGGGCAACACCCAGGTCTCGCGCCAGCTGCCTGATCGTCGGCAGCCGTGCTCCAACGGCGAGTACCCGAGATCCGGCCATGGCAGCTACCTGGCTCCGAATCTGCTCAAAGGCCGGCACCGGTGAATCAGTGTCGATTCTGATGATCATGCTTCCCTCGCTCTGCGAACGATCCAGCGGGAGTTCAGGCTCGGAAACCCAACCATCATGCCAAATCCGGCAATGACGAGAATGAGGGCAAACGCGTCTAGGGGCCCGGAGAGGGGATCCTCGGTGGAGAGAGCCAGGTCCCAGGCCATGACGGCACCGATCCACATCGGACCGCCGTAGCCCACACCGGAGAGACCCTGGATGGATGAGCTGCGCAGGGCGTCGTCAGCCTGAGTCTCATCGACGCTATCGAAACTCTGCCGGCGCCGGACAATTACCTCCTGGACCAGCCGGATCGCCACAATGATCCCGATGCCCAGGACGCACATCGTGACGTACCAGCCGACGCTGTTTCGAATCTCCGCGGGTTCGATTGTCCTCATCTCCTCACTAGGGAGCGCAGCTCCGAGGACCGCCAACAATGTGACCATGCCCGTCAATATCCACGGGTCGATCCTCGTGAAGGCAGGCAAGTACTGAGACAGTCGCCGCGGTTCGAGAGTTGCCGACCGACCACCGTCGCTCCGTGGTCGAACCAGCTCGGCAACAACGATGCCCAGGGCAAAACCAACCGCCCACCAATTGGTGCCCAGCTCAGCCATGCGCCGGGTACTGCCGGCGACCAACAACCACACGGCGGGCACATTCCAGCCGATAAGAAACCCGATTGTTCTGATCCACCGGGTTCGTCGGAGGTATGTGGCAATCAGCGGCCGCGAAGAGGAGTCGAGCACGAGTCCATGACGCGTCATCCAACTGTCGAGAGCGTGTGCGTTGGGGTAGCCCCAAGCCCGGGCGATCCCGATGAACGTCACAGCGCCGGAGGTCACGAGGAAACCGGTCATGCCGTTGTCGTCGATCCGTCGATCATGGTCTTTATTGTATCAATGTATCGATACAATGTAACAAAGTTGCAGCCGTGCCGCTACATAACCCCTACGCCACTCCTCGTG
>SWCD01004665.1_pt1 | contig 54722 bp, 52 predicted proteins | sample 4693011 | NCBI WGS metagenome assembly SWCD01 (sample SAMN10267278, study PRJNA491770) | bioreactor metagenome | isolation source: DHS bioreactor inoculated with marine | place: Japan: Omine Ridge, Nankai Trough
TTTCCAGATCATGCCATTTGCGTTTACCATCATGTTTGCTTTCTTCCCTTCAGGCCTGGTGCTCTACTGGGTAGTGAACAACATATTGTCGATCGCACAACAATATGTCATTACCAAACGCATCGAAAACGCATAACCGAGAACAAGATTTTATCGAAACATGAATGACGATACTATCGCTGCTATCGCAACACCTTCAGGTCAGGGCGGCGTTGGTATCATTCGGGTCTCTGGTGAAAACGCACCGATGATCGCTGAAAAAATTTCAGGTCTCTGTCCAGCTCCTCGATATGCACATTACGGAACGTTCAGTGATAGAAGTGACAACACTATTGATAGTGGCCTAACGCTTTATTTCAAAAAACCCTTCTCTTTCACCGGTGAAGATGTCGTTGAGTTTCATGCACATGGTGGCCCGGTTGTTCTTGATCTCCTGTTGAAAGAGATATTACAACATGATGTGCGCCCTGCCCGTGCAGGTGAATTTTCTGAACGTGCTTTTTTGAATGACAAGATTGATCTTGCGCAGGCAGAAGCGATAGCTGACCTCATTGCTGCTGACAGCGAACAGGCTGCACGAGCTGCGATGCGATCGATGCAAGGCGAGTTTTCTGCGATCATTCATCAGCTCGTCGAAGAATTAATAAATTTGCGAATCCATGTCGAGTCAGCATTAGATTTTCCGGAAGAGGAAATTGATTTTCTCGCTGATGAAGTGATAGCCGAGCAGCTACAGCAGGTAAAAGAAAAACTGGCCAGTGTTAAAAAGTCTGCCACTCAGGGCAGGCTATTAAAAGAAGGTATGACAGTCGTCATCGCAGGTAAACCAAATGCTGGTAAATCGAGTCTATTGAACAAACTTGCTGGTCAGGAGTCCGCGATTGTTACAGAAATACCAGGCACTACGCGTGATATCTTACGCGAGCATATCCAGATAGATGGGCTGCCTCTACACATAGTAGATACCGCGGGTCTCAGAGAGAGCGATGATGTCGTCGAGCAAGAAGGAGTAAAGCGCGCAAAAAAGATGATTGAAAATGCAGACCAGGTTCTTTTTGTTGTAGATATTAATGATGATGATCGAAACGAGCTTGAACAATTACCAGATGATATAGAGTTGACCACAATCTATAATAAAATTGATGTGGCAAATAGAGCTGCAGGCTTAATCGAACACACCGGGGTTGAACACCATTCTGAAATATATTTATCTGCAAAGACAGGTGAAGGTATCGATTTATTAAAAAATCATTTAAAGAGTAGCATGGGATATCAACAGAATAACGAGGGACAGTTTATCGCCAGGCGGCGCCATCTCGATGCAATCGATAATGCCGAAGAACATTTACAGCTTGCACATGTAAACCTTCACGAGTTGAAAGCAGGTGAATTATTGGCAGAAGAGTTGCGGTTGGCACAGGAAGAACTGTCGTCTATCACTGGTGAGTTCAGTAGCGATGACCTGCTGGGAAGAATATTCTCTGATTTTTGTATTGGCAAATAAGGGCTGAAGGTGCAGTTATTTAAAAGTAGCACTTTAATAATAAAAACGGATATTTTTTACTACTATAAATATTAAACATAATATAAATAATAGAGAAATGACAACTTCAAGTAAAAATTCGGCAATCCTTTTAATCCATTGTCCAGATAAGCCTGGTATCGTCGTCGCGATTACTGATTTTATTCATAAGAATGATGGCAATATCCTGTATCTCGATCAGCATGTAGATACTGAGCGCGGCATATTTTTTATGCGTATAGAGTGGGACCTGTCTAACTTTGTCATCCAGCGAGAAAAGATAGCAGAATATTTTGAAACCCTCGTAGGTTCTCGCTACCAGATGACATCGCAGTTACATTTCTCCGATGATAAATTAAGAATGGCATTGTTCGTATCCAGGTTGCCGCACTGTTTCTATGATTTACTGGCACGTTATGAATGCGGTGAACTCAATGTTGAAATACCGGTGATCATAAGCAATCACAATGATCTAAAACATGTCGCAGAAAGATTAGAGATAGATTTCCACTGTTTGTCTATAAACAGTGAAAACAAACAGCAGCAGGAAGAGAAACAAAAAGAGCTGTTACAAAAATATAATATCGATTTCATCGTGTTGGCGAGATACATGCAGGTGTTAAGCAATGACTTTGTGAAACAGTATCCGCAGAAGATAATAAATATACACCACTCTTTTCTACCCGCTTTTCCTGGTGGTCGCCCCTACCATAGTGCTCATGAACGTGGTGTAAAGATAATAGGTGCTACTAGTCATTATGTTACGGCTGAGCTTGATGCCGGACCGATCATCGAGCAAGACGTGGTCCAGGTCAGCCACAAAGACACGGTTGAAGATATGGTAAGGATTGGTCGAGACCTGGAAAAGATCGTTCTGGCCCGTGCTGTCAGGCACCATGTGCATCATGATTTACTGGTATATGAAAATCGTACGGTTGTGTTTGAATAAATATATATCTAGTCGTAAGTTTTTACGGATATCATAATTATATTGTCTGGTAATATAGGTTCTGCGGGTGATTTGCTTGTGCAAAGAAGAACCAGCGTTCGGCGATCAAGCCTACATACTGCACGATAAAAGCCAGGACGAATAATATAAACATGTTACTGGCAAGCGCGCCGGATAATAACGCGACAGGAAGCGCGAAAACCAGAACTAAAAATATCCATTTTATACTCTTGAACAGAGCAGGTTTGGCTCCGTGAAAATATTCACGGGTGTTGAATGAGCCGCCCATCGAACCCTGTGCTTTCTGCTTGATGGTATTGTGACGAATACCGATTGCTGAGCTCAGGTTTGATTTGTATTTTATCCTCGTGTTCCTGATCAAAGAAGCCGAGCGTGTGATAAAAGCGCTGACGGTAAGTACTATCGCCCAGCTGCCATAAAACTGTATCAGGTCGGACTGCACATAAGATGCAAATGCCGTACTCAGTGCAAAACCAGAAGCCATGCCCAGCAACACATAGTTCACCACGGTAAGAGGTGTTGCCCATTCCTGCAGGAATTTAACACAGGCATAAATCATTGCGGTACAGATAAATAAAGCGAAAGCTAAAACCATGTTGATAGCGCCGACAAATAAAGAAAGATCGACGATAAAATCATCGCTTAAAGAAAACAGTATCGGGTTCCAGCCACTGATATGGATCATCGAGTAGATAAAGGTCATACCCATAAATGCCGGTAATACGATAACCTCACGCGACAACCAGGATGTTCTCCACATTGCTGCAGAACGCCAGGCACGTTCCGGCCTGCCCAGGTGGAAGAAAGAAGAAAACAGGCCAGCAACTAAGAACACCAGGGCAAGCAAGCTGCCGTAACCATAAAATCCTGGTGAATCCTGCACCGGCAGTACCTTTATTACAGAATATAGCTGCCCGGTATAAAGGGCCAGGAATAGTCCCTGACCGACGCCGATTAGTGTAGTAAGAAAAATAACTGAAAAAGCAGGATGCATAATTTTATCTCTTTATGTAGATGTGCAGACAGGCCTGGCCTGATATTCACACAGGGCTACTTACCAACTCATAATATCATCTAGGGTCTGTTCGTCTTCATCAGGCATTGGTAACTGACGTTCTTTATTGAGCGGGTTGTCAACGCGAGTAAGCTCATCACGATGAATCGTAATATTAGTCTTGCGACGGGGCAGATAATGGTTAGCGGGTTTGGTGCCCCACTCCGGCATTAACTGATAACCGCCATTATCTCGAATTTGTTCAGATACATTTGAATCAGGATCGTTTACATCACCGAATAGGCGGGCACTGGTAGGACAGGCCAGAACACATGCCGGTTTTCTTTCTGACTCAGGAAGCGTTTCATCATAGATACGGTCGACACATAAGGTACATTTTTTCATCACCTTCTGGTTCTCATCGATCTCGCGGGCACCATAAGGACAGGCCCAGGAACAATACTTGCAACCAATACATTTATCATAATCGACCAGCACGATGCCGTCCTGCTCACGCTTGTAGCTGGCGCCGGTTGGGCACACGGGAACACAGGGAGGCTCCTCACAATGCAGGCAGCTCTTTGGAAAGTGTACGGTTTGCGTATTAGGATACTCCCCTACTTCGAATGTCTGAACCCGGTTAAAAAAAGTACCGGTTGGATCTTTGTCATAGGGGTTGTAGTCGGACATGAACCCAGCTGTACCTGAAGTGTTCCACTCCTTACAGCTGGTAACGCAGGCATGGCAGCCAACACAAACGTTTAAATCGATAACTAATGCAAGTTGCGTCATATCTGTCACTCAGCCCTGCTGGATTTGGTGCCAGCAAAATATTTTAACCAGCGGCCACTGATAAATTTATTACGAGTTTTACTACCTGGTGTCGGTGCGCCCGCTTTAAACTGAGGGTAAGTTTCTTCAGGTTCATCTGCAGTGGCAGGATAAATTTTCACCCGGACATCGTACCAGCCAGCCTGACCGGTTACTGGGTCAGAATTAGACAGGTGCTCTCCGGCTTTACTCGGCGGTAGCTCTTCACTGATCAGGTGGTTCAATAAGAAACCCTTCTTGGATTCGTTGGCTTTATCCTTCAGACCCCACGCACCGCTGGCCTTGCCGATAGCATTCCAGGTCCACACCGTACCGGGTTCGACCGCTTCAGAGTGGCGGCACATGCAGCGCACTTTGCCATGCATGGATTCCACCCACATCCACTGTTCATCAGCAATGCCAGCAGCTTCTGCAGTACGTGTATTTACATACAGGTAATTATGGGTGTGGATCTGGCGCAGCCAGGCATTCTGTGAGTCCCAGGAATGATACATCGCCATGGGTCGTTGCGTGATAGCATTTAACGGGTACTGCTGCAGGTCAGTCTGCTGTGCTTCCAGCGTATCGGAGTAAAACGGCAACGGATCAAAATGTGTATTAATCCGCTCTCGTAGATGTTCCGGCGGCTGTTTACCATCGGACTTGCCCTGGGCTGCCAGGCGGAACTTTTGTAGCACTTCACTATATATATGTATGTTGATGGGCTCGGCATAACGCGTCAGGCTATGGCGCTTGGCCCACTCCAGGTAACCCTGGTTCCAGTTACGCATATACTGGTATGATTTTGGCAGTTCATAGTGGTAGACGCAGTTGTTCTTTTCATACATCTCCCACTGGTTGGGATTCGGCTCCCCTTTCATAAACTTCTCACCGCCTTTACCACGCCAGCCGGCGAGAAAACCGATGCCAGAATCTGGTGCTGTTTCATAATTAATGATGAAGTCAGGGTAGTTCCGGTATTTTCGGTCGCCCTTCTCGTCAACAAATGCGGGAAGTTTCAGCCGCGAACCGATCTCGATCAATACTTCCTGGAAAGGTTTACACTCACCTGTCGGAGGTAATACGGGAATGCGCACGGAGTCAACCGGACCGTCAAATTCCGAGATTGGGCGGTCTAACATCGACATGACGTCGTGGCGTTCTAGATAAGTAGTATCAGGCAGAACCAGGTCAGCATAAGCAACCATCTCCGACTGGAAAGCGTCGCAGACGATCAGGAACGGGATCTTATATTCGCCCTGTTCGTCCTTATCGTTCAGCATGTTGCGGACATCTTCCGTGTTCATCGTAGAATTCCATGCCATGTTGGACATGAATATCATCATGGTATCTATCGGATAAGGGTCGCCGCGCCAGGCGTTGGTGATGGCATTTTGCATCAGACCGTGTACAGCAAGCGGGTGCTCCCATGAAAAAGCTTTGTCCAGGCGGATGGGTTGGCCGTCATCATCGACAAACAGGTCGTCCGGATCTGCCGGCCAGCCGAGGGGCATGCCGTTGAGAGGGGTATTCGGTTGTATGTCATCCCAGCTAGTCGCGGTTTTAGCGCATGGTGGTATCGGTCTCGGGAATGGTGCCTTGTGGCGGAAACCACCGGGACGGTCGATAGTTCCAAGGATGCTCATCAGGATAGACATACCGCGGATGGTCTGAAAACCGTTGGAATGTGCTGCCAGGCCTCGCATCGCATGAAATGCCACGGGATTGCCGGTGATATGGTCGTGTTCTTTACCCCAGGCATCGGTCCAGGAGATGGGTAATTCGATTTTTTCATCTCGCGCGGTGATGCCCATCTCGTAGGCAAGACGCCGGATAGTTTCGACAGGAATACCGGTGATATCGGATGCCCATTCAGGGGTGTAATCTTTTACCCTGTCGACCAGCAGCTGGAACGCCGGTTTTACCAGGGTTCCGTCATCCAGATTAAACTCACCCAGCAGGTATGGATCGGAACCTTCGGTATGCATGGAAATAGGTTTGTTGAGATCCCTGTCCCACCACAATTTGTTCTGCTCGTCGAAACAGCCTTCTTCTTTTGGTACTTCGAAACGAACGAACATGCCGTGTTCTGGAGACTTTTCATCCATGTTGACCAGTTCGGCGGAGTTCGTGTAATTTACAAGAAATTCACGATCATATAAGCCTTGTTTGATGATTTCATTTATCAGCGCGAGGAATAATGCGCCATCAGTGCCCGGTTTGATAGGTACCCATTCGTCAGCAATACCGGCATAACCGCTGCGCACGGGGTTGATAGCTATAAACTTGCCTCCCTGGCGTTTAAATTTTGATAGTGCGATCTTCATCGGGTTGGAGTGATGATCTTCAGCGGTACCAATCATGATGAAAAGCTTTGATCGGTCAAGATCAGGACCGCCAAACTCCCAGAAAGAGCCGCCGATAGTGTAGATCATGCCTGCGGCCATGTTCACCGAACAGAAACCGCCATGCGCTGCATAATTTGGGGTGCCAAACTGTTTAGCAAACAGTCCGGTCAGCGCCTGCATCTGGTCGCGTCCGGTAAACAGGGCAAACTTCTTGGGGTCGGTCGCCCGGATCGATGACAGGCGCTCTTCCATGATAGAAAAAGCTTTATCCCAGGAAATCTCTTCGAATTCGTTATCACCACGTTGACAGTTTGCCTTGCGCATCAATGGCTTGGTCAGTCTTGCAGGAGAATACTGTTTCATGATACCGGATGCGCCCTTGGCACAGATCACGCCCTTGTTCAGCGGGTGCTCAGGATTACCCTGTATGTATCGTACTTCGCCATCCCGCAGGGTAACGCGAATACCGCAGCGACAGGCACACATGTAACAAGTCGTGTTTTTGGTCTCTATACGACTATTTTGGTCAGTCGCTTTTGATGTCGGATTGTGTACCGGTTGAGACATAAGTTTTTATCCTGGAGCGTATCGGAGTTGACTAGCTGTATCGTTTAACAAATCAACAGCTCAATGTACTTGAATAGACGGTTGGTGGCTAATCAGCATTATTAAAGCAGCCATAAAATATCCTAATATTCTAATATAAACTCAGCTTATGGAGAGGCACCTTTGCGGTAAACAAAGCTATATAAGGTTTATCCAAAAGGGATATGAACTGAACTATACCATTGCGTCAGGTAATGTTTACATAACAAGCTGATTATATGGAAAATAATTAAAATTGTGTCATATTTTCGACAAATCAAAAAAATATGCTATATAAAGTATTAGACAGGTGGCGGGTTTTTAGCCCGTTACATACATCAGTCGACCTAAATGAGACTAAATTTTGATATACATTCTGAATTAGATGGGACAATGACAATGAATATATCTCATAATACAAGCTGGTTTATCGGTATTTTTGCATTTGTAGCACTGTTTACTGGTACTAGCATGCTGACCAGTAACCTGGGTGATCAGCAAGGTATGGTTCAGTTCTCTGATTTAACAGATTCTGATATCGATACGATTCTTGCTGTTAAAGCTGAAATGCAAACACAGAAGCAATTACACACAGCAGAGCTCCAATAAGGTTGATTATTTGCTGGTAAGCTGACGCTAGAACTTCACCTCTCAGCCCTGAGAGGAATGAAAAAGGCAGCCTGATATGCAATATAATGAGAATGCTATCCGGCTGTTTTTTTACATATATCACTGATTTGTCTTATCCTGGTTTGTATTATAATAGGCAGCCTTATATTTGAGGTTGCACATGTTTTATTCTGATTCTTTTGATGTTGTCGTGATAGGCGGCGGTCATGCCGGTACCGAGGCCGCGCTGGCTTCTGCGCGGATGGGTGTAAAGACCCTGCTGTTGACACATAATATCGAAACCCTGGGCCAGATGAGCTGCAACCCGGCCATCGGCGGTATCGGCAAAGGCCACCTGGTAAAAGAGATTGATGCTATGGGCGGCATCATGGCGAAAGCGGCAGACCGCGGCGGCATCCAGTTTAGAATTTTAAACAGTCGTAAAGGACCGGCAGTGAGAGCAACACGTGCCCAGGCAGATCGCGTTTTATACAAGGCGGCGGTTCGAGAAGCGCTTGAAAACCAGCCCAACCTGTCGATCTTCCAGCAGGCGGCAGATGACCTTATCGTGGAGAATGTTGCTGGTGAGCAACAGGTAACCGGTGTCGTCACCCAGATGGGGCTTAAATTTCGAGCCAGGGCAGTTGTGTTGACAGTTGGTACTTTCCTTGGCGGTCTGATCCATATCGGCGAAAGAAATTATTCTGGCGGCCGTGCGGGTGATCCACCATCGATCGCGTTAGCAAATCGTCTGCGGGACCTGCCATTTCGTGTAGAGCGGCTGAAAACCGGGACGCCGCCACGCATCGATAACCGTACTATCGATTATTCAGGCCTGGCCGAACAGCCGGGTGATACCCCGTTGCCGGTTTTTTCCTATACCGGCAATATACAACAGCATCCTCGGCAGGTCAGTTGCCATATTACCCATACCAATGAGAAAACGCACGATATCATCCGTGAAGGTCTGCATCGATCACCGATGTACAGTGGTGTAATCGAAGGTATAGGACCACGTTATTGCCCGTCGATCGAAGACAAGGTAGTGCGTTTCGCGGATAAAGATTCGCACCAGATATTTATCGAACCAGAAGGGCTAACGACCACCGAGGTATACCCAAACGGTATATCGACCAGTCTGCCATTCGATATGCAACTGGCTTTCGTTCGTTCGATGAAAGGCTTTGAAAACGCGCATATCACCAGGCCGGGTTATGCCATCGAATATGATTTTTTCGATCCACGCGATCTTAAGTCTTCGCTGGAAACGAAATTCATCAAAGGCCTGTATTTTGCCGGACAAATCAACGGTACCACCGGTTATGAAGAGGCGGCTGCGCAAGGCCTGCTGGCAGCAATCAATGCGGCGCGACAGGTACAGCAGAAAGAATCCTGGGTACCGGGCCGAGAGCAGGCATACATCGGTGTGCTGGTGGATGATCTTGTAACCCTGGGAACACAGGAGCCGTACCGAATGTTCACCTCCAGAGCCGAGTATCGTCTGGTATTGCGTGAAGATAATGCCGACCTCCGGCTTACGGAACAGGCTCATGAGATGGGTTTACTGTCCGACGAACACTGGCGTGCTTACAGTGATAAGCGTAATTCCATTATTAATGAACAAGGGCGCCTGTCGTCTTTGAATGTACAGCCGGACTCGGACTATGGCCAGCAGTTTTCAGCAAAGCTTGGCAAACCGCTGACGCGAAATTATAAGGCATCCGACCTGTTACGTCGTCCGGAAATCGATTATGCGGGTTTAACGGAAATTATTGGTAAAGGCGAAAATGTGACCGAGAGTATCGCCGAACAGGTAGAGATCCAGGCGAAATATTCAGGCTATCTCGATCGTCAGCAGGGTGAAATAGATAAAGCAAAACGCCACGAGCAGACGGCCATTTCGAACATTATTGATTATGCCAGTGTGCGAGGCCTGTCGGCGGAGGTCCAGCAGAAACTAAATGACCACCGCCCAGAAACTATCGGCCAGGCCGGGCGCATTCCGGGTGTAACACCGGCGGCGATCTCTTTGTTGATGGTGCACCTGAAAAAAGCGGCAAAGAAGTCTTAGCAGTAAAGCTGTGAGCAGACCGGACAAGTCGTGAAAGAGCCCCTACGGCAGCAATTGGAATTTGGCCTTAAACAGATGGGCCTGCATTTCCCGGTGCCTGTGCAGCAGAAACTGGTCCACTATATTCAGCTGATCGCACGCTGGAATAAAACCTTCAATCTGACGGCAATCCGGGATGTTGAGGAGATGGTGAGTAAGCATCTGCTCGATAGTCTGGTGGTGCAGCCATATGTAGAAGGTGAGCTCGTACTGGATGTCGGCAGCGGTGCCGGTTTGCCGGGAATCCCGTTTGCAATAACATCACCAGACAAGCGATTTGTACTTATCGATAGTAACGGTAAAAAAACCCGCTTCCTGATGCAGGCAAGGATCGACCTGAAACTGGATAATGTCGAAATAGTCCACCAGCGAGTGGAAGATTATCAACCCGTTGCCGACGGACATAGGATATACTTTGACGTTATAACGGCACGGGCATACGCCACAACGGATGATATCCTGAGCAGTACAGCTCATCTGCAAAATAACGACACCAGTATACTGGTGATGCAGGGTAAGCTCGATGAGCGGATTGAGAATAACCAGTACCGGCTCGTAGAGTCGCATGTGCTGGATGTATATGGTCTGGATGCTGAACGGCACCTGCTGGAAATTAAGAAAATTAAATAGTCTCGAAAGACATATGTCACGAATACTCGCATTAGCAAACCAGAAAGGCGGGGTCGGTAAAACGACTACCAGCGTCAACCTTGCAGCATCGCTGGCCGCAACCAAGCGCAAGGTCCTGCTGATCGATCTGGATCCGCAGGGTAATGCAACGATGGGTGTTGGTGTCGATAAAAACTCATTGCAACAGACTTTCTGTGACTGCCTGCTAGATGGACTCGACGCCCATCAGGTGGTGCATCATATAGAGAATGCCGGCATCGATCTGTTGCCGGCCAATGCCGATATGACAGCGGCTGAAGTCGAACTGATGCGGGCGGATAATGCGGAGCAGCGGCTCAAGAACAGCATTGCTTCGATCGTTGATGAATATGATTATGTGCTGATCGACTGTCCGCCAGCGTTGAACATGCTGACACTGAATGCGCTGGTTGCATCTGATGGTGTCATCATTCCGATGCAGTGTGAATATTATGCGCTTGAAGGTCTGACCGCACTGATGGATACCATTGACCAGGTGCGCTCGTCGGTCAATCCGGGCCTCAAGATCGAAGGCCTGTTGCGTACCATGTTCGATCCCCGAAATACCCTGTCTAACGATGTTTCAGCGCAGCTGATTGAGCACTTTGGTGACCGTGTTTACCGTACTATCGTGCCGCGAAATGTGCGACTGGCAGAAGCACCGAGTTATGGTCTGCCGGCACTGCTCTATGAGAAGACATCGCGCGGCGCGCTTGCTTATCTCGCCCTCGCCGGTGAGATGTTGCGACGTGAATCGCGTAGCAATGCAACGCCAGCCGCTGTTTGAATAATGGCGCACTAGAAAATATAGGTTTATAGAATGACGGTAAAGAAACAGGCGCCTAAGAAAGCAGCAAAGAAAAAAGGGCTGGGCCGTGGTCTGACGGCATTGCTGGGTAACAGTGATGTCGAGACCATAATGGAAGCAAAAAATGATGACGAGCTGCGTAATATCGATGTAGACCTGATCGAGCGAGGCCCCTGGCAACCGCGCGAACACTTCGACGAAGAGGCCCTGCAGGAGCTTGCTGATTCTATCGCGACGCAGGGCGTGGTTCAACCGATCGTTGTCAGGCAGCGCAGCCAGTCAGGCGGTCAGGACAGGTATGAAATCGTTGCCGGTGAGCGTCGCTGGCGAGCATCACAGAGAGCTGGCCTGTCACAGGTGCCGGCGGTTATAAAGAAATTTGATGACCAGACGGCTGCTGCCGTATCGTTAATCGAAAATATCCAGCGAGAGAACCTGAACCCGCTGGAAGAATCGACAGCGCTGAAGCGCCTGGTTGATGAGTTCGAGATGACGCACCAGCAGGTTGCAGAAACCGTTGCCCGTTCACGCGCTTCCGTGAGCAACTTGCTGCGGCTGCAGGATCTGAACCCGGATGTTAAGACGCTGCTAGCGATGCGTGATATCGAGATGGGACATGCCCGTGCACTGCTGGCGATCGATGGTATGGAACAGAGCAGTGTAGCGAAAGATGTCGCCAGGAAGGGCCTGTCTGTGCGTGAGACCGAAGCATTGATCCGCAAGATATGCGCGCCTGCGAAGAAAGCAAAAGTGGTACGAAAAGATCCGGACATCGCCAAACTGGAAGAGCGTCTGACAGAGAGCCTTGGTGCCCAGGTGCGAATAAAACAGAAGGCAAAAGGTAAAGGCAGTCTGGAGATTTCTTACACCAGCCTGGATGTACTGGATGGTATTTTAAGCAAGATAGAGGGATAGGGGCCTGTAATGGTTCGAAATCAGTCTGAAACGCGGTATATAAGCAACTGAGGGCATAGAGTTTTTGTTATGCAGGGATAGACGCCTTGACCTTAAATAGTACTCTCTTATATAATTCGCGCGCATTCTAACCCCTCCTTGCACATGTGTTGTAGTACATTTATAAGGTTGGCTGAGATGCAAAAAACTATGCAAAAAGATCAGCTAGACCTGTCTCAGCAACACCGGCAGTCAAAAAAACAGGCGATGAGCTATATCAAATCGCAACTGATCTTGACCATAGCAATATCGAGCAGCTTGTTTTTTATAGATATTGTAATGGCATACTCCGCATTAACCGGCGGAATGATAGCGACCATCGCCAGTGCCTGGTTCGCATACAAAGTATTTCGTGTCAGCCCGGATAACGCGGCACAGACCATGCTTGCCTCTGCTTATATGGGCGAGATATATAAAATTATATTAACAGGCGCATTGTTTATCTGTGCGTTTGTGTTGATAAAGCCAGTCAGCGCGTTGGCATTATTAATTACTTATTTTGTTATACATATGACGCCAGCGTTGGTAAGTGCATTCAGCAAAGTGCAGGTCATAGAGATTAAGAGAGAAAAGTAATGGCTGAAGAAGCCTTAACAGCGGGACAATACATTAAGCACCATCTGCAGAACATGACTTATGGTCAACATGCGGATGGCTCATGGGGTCTGGCGCACACGGCAGAAGAAGCCAAAGAGATGGGCTTCATGTCGATCAATGTCGACACCATGTTCTGGTCAATCCTTTTAGGTGTTCTGTTTCTCTGGATATTCCGTAGGGCAGCGAAAAACGCGACGGCGGATACGCCAAGTGGCCTGCAGAATTTTATCGAGATGATTATCGAATTCGTTGATGGCAGTGTGAAAGGTGCTTTCAACGGGCGTAACCCGATTGTCGCACCGATGGCGCTGACAATTTTTATCTGGGTGTTCCTCATCAACTTTATGGACCTGATACCTGTCGACTGGTTGCCTGGAGCGGCAGGCTGGATAGGCGCGACTTTCTTCGGTGCAGATCCGCACCACGTCTATTTCAAGGTGGTTCCTTCTACTGATCCAAACGCTACCTTCGGTATGGCGCTTGCGGTGTTCATGCTATCAATTTATTACAGTTTCAAGATCAAAGGTGTTATGGGTTTTGCCGGCGAGTTAACGCTGCATCCGTTCAGCTCTAACAACAAGATCCTGCAGCTGGTCTTCATCCCGATTAACTTCGTGCTCGAATTTGTTGCACTGATCGCTAAACCTTTATCACTGTCGCTGCGTTTATACGGAAACATGTTTGCTGGCGAGATGATCTTTATTCTGATCGCGATCATGTACGGTGGCGGCTGGGCACTGGGCATCTTTGGCGGCTTCCTGCAACTTGGCTGGGCGATCTTCCATATTCTGATCATTACCCTGCAGGCATATATCTTCATGACGTTGACCATCGTATATATGGATCTGGCGCATCAGGTAAGTGACGAACACTAAGATTCAAAGCAACGATTAATAGCAGTTTTATAACGAATTTAAATTTCTACTAGGAGAAAACAATGACTGAAGTAAGTGCGATGCTTTACATAGCAGGTGCAATCATGATGGGCTTAGGTGCTTTAGGTGCAGCAATTGGTATCGGTGTGCTTGGTGGACGCTTCCTCGAAGGTGCAGCGCGTCAACCTGAACTTATTCCTCTGCTACGTGGCCAGTTCTTCCTGATGATGGGTCTGACTGACGCGGTACCAATGATTGCAGTTGGTGTTGCTTTCTACGTTATCTTTGCGGTTGCGTAATAGTCGTCGAGAAACGGCCATTACGAAACGAAGTTAAATATAACAAGGTAAAAGCGGATGAATATTAATCTAACGCTGATTGGTCAAACGATCACTTTCGCGATTTTTGTCTGGTTCTGTTATGCCTATGTATGGCCGCCACTGGTCAATGCATTAACCGAGCGTAAAAAGAAAATCGCAGACGGCCTGGCAGCTGCAGAGCGTGGCCAGCACGAGCAGGAGCTTGCTGAGAAGAAAGCCGCTGAGCGTCTCAAAGATGCGAAGGGACAGGCTTCAGACATCATCGCACAGGCGCAGAAACGTGCCAGTGAGATCGTTGATGAAGCTAAAGGCGATGCGCGTACAGAAGCCGAGCGAATCAAGGCTGGTGCAGACGCTGAGATCGAGCAGGAAATCAATCGTGCACGCGAGCATCTTCGTAAAGAGGTTGTGGCATTAGCTATTTCAGGTGCTGAAAAGATACTGAAAAAAGAAGTTAATAAAGAGGCACATGCGAGTTCACTCGATGAGCTGGCAGCACAGCTGTAGCCACGGCAACCATTACTGAAGACATTCTGAGCGGACATTTTCAATGACAGATTTCACAACAGCAGCACGGCCTTACGCAAAAGCCGTTTATGACATTGCCAGCCAGGCCGGTACGCTGGACTCTTGGGGCGACGCCCTGGCGAATCTTGCCGCTGTGGTTAGTGATGCGCAGGTGAGCGAGATGCTGAATAACCCGGAGATGGGGAAACAGCAGAAAGGCGACATGCTCATAAAAGTGCTGGCTGATAACTTAAGCGAACAACAGCAGAATCTTGTCAAATTGATGGCTGAGAACGGCCGTCTGATCATCATGCCGGATGTCCTGGATCAGTTCGAAGCAGCTCGTGCGAAAGCAGAGAACAAAGTGGAAGCCGAGGTTGTCTCAGCTTTTGAGTTGTCTACGCAGCAAATCGACGAATTGGTTAATACTTTAAAGAATAAGCTTGGCTGTGATGTCACTCTGACCACAACGGTTGATGAATCGTTGATCGGTGGAGTCGTCATCAAGGCCGGCGACACTATTATAGACGCGTCAATGAAATCGCAACTAGATTCTCTCGCGCTTTCATTAGGACGATAAGAGGCAATACAATGCAACTCAATCCATCAGAAATCAGTGAACTGATCAAATCACGAATCGAAAACTTCGAGCAGAAGGTCGAAGCCCGTACCGAAGGTACCATCGTCAGCCTGACTGACGGTATCATTCGTATTCACGGTCTTGCCGACGCTATGCAGGGTGAGATGATCGAACTGCCTGGCGATACATACGCGATGGCATTAAACCTCGAGCGCGACTCTGTCGGTGCGGTGGTTTTAGGTAGCTACGGACACTTGCTCGAAGGTGATACCGCTAAATGTACCGGCCGTATCCTTGAAGTGCCAATCGGTGAAGCTATGCTCGGTCGTGTCGTCGATGCGCTGGGTAACCCTATTGATGGTAAAGGCCCGATCGATGCTAAAGAGACAGCGCCAATCGAAAAGATTGCCCCGGGTGTAATCGAACGTAAATCGGTTGACCAGCCTGTACAGACAGGTCTGAAAGCGATTGACGCCATGGTGCCAGTCGGTCGCGGACAGCGCGAGCTGATCATCGGTGACCGTCAGACAGGTAAGACAGCGGTTGCGATCGACGCCATTATCAACCAGGCGGGTACCGGCGTTAAATGTATCTATGTAGCGGTTGGTCAGAAAGCATCAACAGTTGCAAATATCGTACGTAAGCTCGAAGAGCACGATGCCATGGCTCACACCATCATCGTTGCTGCCACAGCCGCTGAATCAGCAGCGATGCAATACATCGCTCCTTATTCCGGTTGTACCATGGGCGAATATTTCCGTGACCGCGGTCAGGATGGCCTCATCATCTATGATGATCTGACCAAACAGGCGTGGGCATATCGCCAGGTATCATTGTTGCTACGCCGCCCGCCAGGTCGTGAGGCTTACCCTGGCGACGTATTCTATCTGCACTCGCGTTTATTAGAGCGTGCATCTCGTGTAAATGCTGACTATGTAGAAGAGTTTACTAACGGTGAAGTGAAAGGCCAGACCGGTTCATTAACAGCGCTGCCGATCATCGAAACACAGGATGGTGACGTGTCTGCATTCGTACCAACCAACGTAATTTCGATTACAGACGGTCAGATCTTCCTGGAGTCGGACCTGTTCAATGCCGGTATCCGTCCGGCGATCAACGCTGGCCTGTCTGTATCACGTGTAGGTGGTGCTGCACAGACAAACATTATTAAGAAACTCGGTGGCGGTGTGCGTCTGGCATTGGCGCAGTATCGTGAACTAGCGGCATTCGCACAGTTCGCTTCTGACCTTGATGATGCTACCCGTGCACAGTTAGAGCTCGGTGAACGCGTCACCGAGCTGATGAAACAGGCGCAGTATTCACCTCTTTCTGTTGCTGAGATGGCTTTCTCATTGTTTGCCGCTAACGAAGGTTATCTGAATGATGTGCCAGTAAACAAAGTTGTTGATTTTGAAGCGGCGATGCTTGCTGACCTGAAGAGCAATCATGCGGAGCTGATCGCTCAGATCAATGCGTCCGGTGATTATAATGATGATATCGCAGCTACAATGAAATCAGCACTGGATAAGTTCAAAGCCAACGGTGTCTATTAAGGCGGCCCTGTAAGGGCAAACTTCGTTTAGACAATATAGTTGATAAATAGAGATTAGATATGGCAGGCGCTAAAGAGATTCGCAGCAAGATCAAAAGTGTACAGAATACACAGAAGATCACCAAGGCAATGGAGATGGTTGCAGCCAGCAAGATGCGTAAGGCTCAGGACCGTATGCAGGCAGCACGTCCATATGCCGAAAAGATGCGTGATGTATTGAGCCATCTCGCACAGGCTCACTGTGAATATAAACATCCGTACTTGCAGGACCGCGAAGAGGTAAAACGTGTCGGTTATATCGTGGTTTCGACAGACCGGGGCCTTTGCGGTGGTTTGAATACCAATATGTTCAAAGCCGCTGTTAACGACATGTCCGAATGGAATGAGAAAGGCGTCGAGATCGATGTCTGTACGATCGGTAAGAAAGCCAGCACATTCTTCTCACGCTTTAACGGTAATATCATCGCAAAGGCCGATAGCCTGGGTGATCAGCCTTCACAGGAAGCCCTGATCGGTACCGTAAAAGTCATGCTTGATGCTTATGATAATGGTGATATCGATCGCCTGTTCCTGGTCAGTAACGAGTTTGTTAATACCATGACACAGACACCGCACCTGATGCAGCTGATTCCCGTATCTGGTGAAGTTGATAAGGAACTGGACCATCATTGGGACTACATCTATGAGCCTGACACAAAACCGATCATCGATGCGTTGATGATGCGGTTTATCGAATCGCAGGTTTACCAGGGTGTGGTCGAAAACATCGCCTGCGAGATGTCGGCACGAATGATCGCGATGAAGAGTGCGACGGATAACGCATCAGACCTGATCAAAGAATTACAAACGGTTTACAACAAGGCCCGGCAGGCTGCGATTACCCAGGAGATCTCCGAGATCGTCTCTGGCGCGGCGGCTGTATAGTTGGTCTGAACGTAAACCAGAACAGAATTTAAATATATTTACGAGGATAAAATCATGAGTACCGGAAACGTAGTAGAAATTATCGGCGCGGTTATCGACGTCGAATTTCCACGGGACTCCATTCCTAAAGTTTATGACGCGCTGAAGCTGGATGAGACCGGTTTGACCATGGAAGTACAGGCGCAGTTAGGTGATGGCGTCGTACGAGCAATTGCACTGGGTGCCACCGATGGTTTACGTCGTGGTATGGAAGTGAAAAATACAGGTGATGCGATTCGCGTACCCGTCGGCCAAAAGACCCTTGGCCGTATCATGAATGTACTTGGCGACCCGATCGACAAGATGGGTGACATCGGTAATGAAGAGACCATGCCGATCCACCGTAAACCACCCAAGTTTGAAGACCAGTCTTCCGCAACAGAGATCCTCGAAACAGGTATTAAAGTAATCGACCTGGTTATGCCTATCGCTAAAGGCGGCAAGATCGGTCTGTTCGGTGGTGCGGGTGTAGGTAAGACCGTTACACTGATGGAGCTTATCCGGAATATCGCGGTTGAGCACTCTGGCTTCTCTGTATTCGCCGGCGTCGGTGAGCGTACTCGTGAGGGTAATGATTTCTACTACGAGATGCAGGAAGGTGGCGTCCTCGATAAGGTAGCGCTGGTTTATGGCCAGATGAATGAGCCTCCTGGCAACCGTCTGCGTGTCGCGCTGACAGGTTTGACCATGGCCGAATACTTCCGTGACGAAGGCCGTGACGTACTGATGTTCGTAGATAACATCTACCGTTACACACTGGCAGGAACTGAAGTATCTGCACTACTGGGCCGTATGCCATCAGCGGTGGGCTACCAGCCGACACTGGCTGAAGAGATGGGTGTTCTCCAGGAACGCATTACTTCGACCAAGACCGGTTCTATCACCTCGTTCCAGGCTGTTTATGTACCTGCGGATGACCTCACCGACCCTTCACCAGCAACCACTTTCGCTCACCTGGATGCGACACTGGTACTCTCACGCCAGGTGGCTGAACTGGGTATCTACCCTGCGGTGGATCCGCTTGACTCGACATCGCGTATCCTGGACCCGCATGTTATCGGTACCGAGCACTATGAAGTTGCGCGTGAGGTACAGGGAACCTTGCAGCGTTACAAAGAGCTGAAAGACATCATCGCCATCCTTGGTATGGACGAGTTGTCTGATGAAGACAAGCAGGTGGTAGCCCGTGCTCGCAAGATGCAGCGCTTCCTGTCACAGCCTTTCTTCGTGGCTGAAGTATTCACCGGCGCACCTGGTAAATACGTTTCGTTGAAAGACACACTTGCGGCATTTAAAGCGATCCTGGCTGGTGAGCACGATGACCTGCCCGAGCAGGCGTTCTATATGGTCGGTGGCATCGAAGAAGCTGTAGAAAAAGCAAAAACTCTATAGCTGCAGTTCTATAAAAGCGGATTTATAAGCGATACATATCAAGAGCATTTTAAAATGGCAATGACCATGCATGTAAATATAGTTAGTGCTGAGAATGAGATATATTCTGGCACAGTAACGGAAGTATACGCGCCTGCCGAAGCTGGTGAAGTGGGTATCATGCCGCGCCATACGCAGATGTTGTCTACGCTGAAACCCGGTGTTGTCCGCATCGTGACCCAGGAGGGTGATGAGCAGAGCTTTTATGTCAGTGGTGGTATCCTGGAGGTACAGCCACATATCGTTACGGTTTTATCTGATACTGCTTTACGTGCCGCTGATATCGACGAGTCTGCCGCACTTGAAGCCAAGACGCGGGCGGAAGCTGCGATGAAAGATAAAGCGTCAGACATGGATTACGCTAAAGCTAAATCTGAGCTTATCGAAGCGGTCGCCCAGATCGAAGCGTTGAAAAAACTTCGCAAGAAGAAATAAGGTTTAAACAATTAGTCGGCTTATCTCTTAAAACTGGGAAATAAGCTAAAATTAAGGTCGAACCTGAACAGGCTCGGCCTTTTTTATTTTTGAAAGTATTATCTTTTTGAAGAACAGGGAATAAATGATGAACCTATCTGTCATTATACTAGCAGCGGGTGCTGGCACACGTATGCGCTCGTTAAAGCCCAAAGTTTTGCACAAGCTTGCAGGCATACCGATGGTCGAGCATGTATATAACACTGCTAAAGCGTTAGGCGCGAAACAGGTTCAGGTTGTATACGGACACGGTGGCGACCTTCTAAAACAGCAATGTCAGCACTTTGATGTCCAATGGGCGCTACAGGCAGAGCAGCTTGGCACTGCGCATGCTGTGCAGCAGGCCAGTCCGAACGTTGCTGCTGATGATATTGTTCTTATTCTATATGGTGATGTGCCTTTAACCAAAGTTGAAACGCTGCAGACACTGGTAGACGATGTCAGTGCACATGATATCTCACTGTTGACGGTAGCACTCGATGACCCTGACGGCTATGGTCGAATTGTACGCGAAGACGACAAGGTGGTAGCTATCGTTGAGCACAAAGACGCAACAGACGATATCCTGCGCATACAGGAAGTAAATACAGGTATTCTTGCTGTCAATGCCGCCTATCTTAATGAATGTCTGGATAAGATTGATAATAATAATGCACAGGGAGAGTATTACCTGACTGATTTAATTGCACTGGCTGTGAATGACGGCAACGAGGTCAGGACGACTCAGGTAGAGCATAGTTATGAAGTTGAAGGCGTCAACGACAGGAAACAACTGGCGCGGCTGGAAAGAGTTCATCAGCGAGGAATTGCGGATAGTTTATTGGCAGATGGTGTCAGCCTTGCTGACCCGGGAAGGATAGATGTACGTGGCCAGTTGAGTGTTGGAAACGATAGTTTCATCGACATCAACTGTATATTTGAAGGTGAGGTGAACCTGGGGACGGGCGTGATTGTTGGTCCGGGTTGTGTCATCAAAGATAGCACCATCGCCTGTGACTGCATTATTAAACCATATTCGGTAATTGAAAATGCTGTAATAGACAAGCAGACCGAAGTAGGCCCGTTCGCGCGCATCAGGCCGGGTACACATTTGAAAGAAAATAGCCGAGTGGGTAACTTTGTAGAAATAAAAAATACGGAACTGGGTAGCAACAGCAAAGCGAGTCACCTGAGCTACCTTGGTGACAGTGAAATTGGCAGTAATGTAAATATAGGTGCAGGTACCATCACCTGTAACTATGATGGCGCGAACAAATTTAAAACGATTATAAAAGATGGCGCCTTTATTGGCTCAGATACACAGCTGGTTGCACCCGTAACTGTCGGTGAAAACGCAACGATTGGTGCAGGTTCGACCATAACCAAAGATACGGCTGATGATACCCTGACATTAAGCCGTGCAGTGCAAAAATCTATAAAAGGCTGGGAGCGACCAACAAAGAAATAATGTTTTTTCGTTAAAATTCTTGATTATGCAGGGTTTTTAGCATATTTATATGTAATACATCATAAATGAGCACAAATAGACCGAGGTCCAAGAATAGGTGCTCTATGATGAAACAGATCAAAGTATTCACAATTACAAGCCTGCTTGCATTAATGAGCCTGGCTTTCCCGATAATGGCTGCAGCAGAAGCGCTAGTCGATCAATCCAGCAATATATTCAAATTCCAGCAAAAGTTAGCGATGAATGGAAATGTTCATGCTCAGTATAAGCTGGCGAATATGTACGAGATGGGCGATGGCGTAACCGCAAGTATCGAACAGGCCAAGCAATGGTATGGTCGAGCAGCAAAAGCCGGTTCAACAGCTGCAATGCACCGTAGTACCTACCTGGAGGCCAAGGAACAGGGCTATGATCCAGCCAAAAACGCAGAGTGGCTGGATAGTGTCAAAACTGAGGCTGATGCACATAAAGCAGAAGCGATGTACCTATTAGGCCAGCTTTATGGTGAGGGTATCGGTGTTAAGAAAGACCTTGAAAAATCACTGGAGCTGCTCAAACAGGTAAGGATACTGGGTGTGGCCAATGTCGATAAGCAGATTGCACTTATCCAGAATGAGATCAAAGAGCACAATAAGTCTGAAAAACAGAACCTGGCAGCTATTAAAGAACAAAATATTCGTTTAAAGCAGCAGAGTGAAGCACAGCTGGCAGCAAAACAGGCAAAGATTCAGGCAGATAAAGAAGAGCAGGCAAAACAGGAGGCAGAAGCCGAAAAGCTAGCTCAGGAAGAAAAAATACGCCGTTATGAAAAGGCTATGATGCAGCTACGAAAAGAACAGGAGATGATCGATAAACAACAGGCATGGGCGTCAGGTGATGAAGTCGCATCAGCGGATGACGAGATCTAGATAAGCAGCAGAATAAGTCATAGTGAAGCCCCGGTTAGTAGAAATACTGTCGGGGCTTTTTATTGATAACGGACAGAGACAACGAGAAAAACTAATTTTTTTTATTTTGCCGCACTTCAATGGTGCGACAAAAAATCAGGCAACTTGGTAAGCTATTGTTTTCATTGATTATTAGTATTTTGCTTTATGGTTATATAGAAACAATTCGATTGGATATATTAGTTCTACACCTCTAAAATTAAGCCCCTGCAAGATTTTGGCTGCCTGAGGTTTAGTTTTGTCCACTGTTATGAATTCAAAAGAAAAGATTTCGTTCCCTGAAAGAAGAGCTGTCGATAAACGTCAGATTGCGCTACAGCACATTTGTTTACAACTAGCGTCACTCGGGCATCGTTGCCAGTTAAGTAGCGATCATGGGTATCTCGCAGTTGCTGATAGCCTGTTGAAGAACTATTCCGCGCAGCGACAACTGCTGGCAGAGTACCGTTGTCCCGCAGATCAGCGCATACAGAACTTCTTGAATGGTTATCTGAAACGGAATGGTGTTGATGTTGAAGTCAAACTGCCAGGTGAAGCATTCAACCTCAATGAAGCAGGTATTGCTCGAGAACTATCAATTCCCTTCAACAGTAATACTTATAAATCAGATTTAGTTGAATCATACCGTTTGATACAGGGCGTGCTGCACAATCCGAAGAATGATCGTCGAACTACTTCAGGTGTGTTTCATATCGTAGAAGGTGGCTTGCCAATACCCGCCGATAAAAAAGCGGTACCGGTTAATGTTTATGCCAATTTATTACAGGTTGCACTTGATCCACCTAATGAGTTAATGGGGCTGCCGATAGCCAGTGATAATGAAGATCCGGTAGATATGTGGGTGTCTCTATTATTGCGTCCGATCGTTCGTCCGGAAGTAGAAGGAGTGTTGCCACAGAAGAGTCTGGAAACGCGTTTTTTTGCACCGGGTTCACTGGTGTCTAACCTTGATTTCGTCGAATCTATCTTTGGTAATGGCGGTGACCCGTTCCTCGCAGAGAATGACGCGGCGCTGGATATCGATCACTGGACGGGCCATAGCGGCTGCGTCATCCTTGCACCGCACCTGACCAAGCTGAGTAAAAAACTACTTGGACTACCTCATTACGACGATGCGACAGAGCGTCAGCGTAAAGATGGTATGTGCTGGAAAAACGATGATGAACTCTACAATGACGGTGGAGCGTTTAAAGTCGTCTGTCGTGATATGAATGGCGTCATCGTTACAATCATCGCCGATAACTATTTTGGTTACAGTAAGAAAGAAGTTAAATCGCAGATCAGTTTTTCAGCGAACCTGTTTGGCGGGGTAGAAGAAGAGCATGCTGGTGGAGCGGTTGCTTTCCCTCGGTTCAACCTTGGTAATTATTATTTGCCCAAGGTCGAAGATGATATGAAGGACCGTACATTTGCACGTTTGTGTGAACAACTTGAAGGTAGCATCACAGTAAGACCTGAAGGTTATGCGGTCGACAACCAGTTCAACGATATCGTATATATCCCGGAAACAGCGCATATCGACATGGAGCAGCAAAAGATCAGCTGGATGAAAGACGGCAAGCTAGAGCAGATCAAGTTACAGGTACAATATACGTATATATACCCTAGTGGTTTTAAGGTACACATGCAAAAGCACCCGCAGGCGCCAAGCTGGCGACTGATCGGTACTTTAGGTGAAGGTACCTGTTGCCATAAACCAAGCACCGTATCCGGTGGAGGCAAGTCCGAAATATCGAAATCGATACAGGATTCGATGATTTCAGGCCCGGTCTTTGTCGGCGACTTCGAAAAAGATCTTGATAAGGTTGAGGCGATATTCAACTACGATTATACAAATCGTAGACGTGACAGCTCAAAAAATGATGACAGGAACGTACTCACCAGCAAGCGCAGTCTTGGTTCTGTGATCAGGTTATTAACACCTTCGGCAGAAACATATACCGATGAATATAACGAATGGCTGGAGAGTATTCCTCAGCACATATTAGCCCTGGTTTATTTGATCAAGAGGTTCTATAAAACCGAGTGGGGTGATAACTGGCGTGAGCATTTCACTGTCGATGAAGTAAATGGTTATCCGGCCCACGAATTAAAATATGACGGTCGAAAAATGATAACCAGCTATCTGCGTGTCGGTGTGCGTAAAGATGGTACCTGGAGAATATATAAATTACGACAGGATTTCGTCGCTGCGACTAAAGTACAGACCGAAGATGATATAACGGCATCGACGGTCATTCCGCTGAGTTATGTTGAAGGCAAAGTGAATGATCGCTATAAAAATCCTAGCGTTAAGATAGTAAAAAATTGTGAAAATCGCCTGTTCCAGCGACCTGACGATGCGATCAATCGAGGCCTTGATACCCAGACAGAGTTAGACTTATCAGAGCAAGGCAATTTTATCTCGAACTTTCAGCCACTAAGTGCGGATGATGCACGTGAGTTAGTTGAAGATGCAATCAAATTCCAGGAATACTCACTGCCCATGCAATCGCTAATCCGCCTGGCAGCAACGGCAGAAGGTGAGTACTTCGTATCTTCTGCACATCCTAGACTCGTCGATGGCAAGCCAAGTAAAAATGTCCGTTACCTGCAGAAGCGTCCCGATCTAGCAAATCCAAGAAGCATGTATCTTGCGCAAACCGGTACCCGTCTTTCTAGAGGATTATCGTTAGATGAGCCGGTCTATTTTCCAGTCAATGCCGTATTGCAGGGACGACGAAATAATCCTGAAGATAAACAGGCTGGTATAAGACCACTGGCGGTATACAATCCGATCCACTATCAGGAGTTGCCTGAGTTGTTTATGGATCTGATCTGCAGCCTGACAGGTAAGTCTCCCTCAACAACTGGCGCAGGTTCAGAAGGTGCTTTGACGAAGGGACCGTTTAATGCGCTTTCCACGACAGCGGACTTGAATAATGCGCTGGTTTCTTTCATCCTTTGCAATTATGCAGGTTATTCTTCGGCGGCTGGATATATAGGAAGCAATCGTCGTGTAGACCATGATATCAGTATGCTGATCCCTGAGATATGGTGCCGTTTGCCGATCAAGCAACGCGATCCAAAGTATCTGATCGAAAATGGCCTGCTGGAAAAAATAGATGACTTTGCCTACGAAGGTAAAACGATTCATGCCAGCCGTCTCGGTTACCGCATAACTGAAAAATTTGTCCATGCATTTTTCGGAAAGGTATTTGATAGTCCAACCATCGTTTTTGATGACGAGATGCTGCGCCCTGAAATGCAGGGCATGGAAGCTTATGTAGACGGCATCAATAATATTGTCGAAGCACAGCAAAAAGTAGCTAAGGCATATATCGAAGACGGCTCAATCAACGATGCGTGTCCACCGCTACAGGCAGTTTTGCGGATCATGGCAGAAGGAAGTTATGAAGGTAAGACGATTGATGATCCTGCAATCCGTGAGATGTTCACGCTCGAATACCTGCTAAATAGTGACTGGTATAAAGAGCGTCTGGTCATTAAACAGCAGCGTGATGCTGCCCTGTGGCAGATGAACCGTGATTATGTCGAGCAGAAGATGGATGAAATCAACGAGTCTGTCACCGATCTTTGGGCAGAGTTGCATGATCAGCTTGAGAATGCAGAGCAGATGCTGGAATGGGTGAACAGCGATAGTTACCTTGAACGGTTACATGGTACCCTGGGCGCTGACTGGATACATAGAGGCTGAGAAGAGTATCCACGGCGGTAGCCATGAATAAAATTCAAGCTTGAAGAAGACGAACCCGCGTAGTGCTTACTGGTTAGAGTGTGCTACGCGGGTTTTTATTGTGTCAGTTAGTTGTTTTATGCGGTGCTACCAAATGACTTGTCGACAGCGCCAGCAGGAATCTTTAAGCCAGCCAGGCGACAGCCTTGAGCGACCGGGCCTCCAGGGATAATCTGGTAGAGATACTTCATACCACCTCGTGAGTGAAACTTCTCTTCCAGTGCATCCGTGATCTGACGCAGATTAGGAAACTCGGCTTTGCTGTAATACTCCTGAAGGGCACGAATCAGATCCCAGTGATCATCGGTCAGGCTAACGCCATCACTTTCTGCGGTTTCCTTTGCTTTTTCGATGTCCCAGTCAGCAGGTGCATTCGGGAATGATCCAGGTGTAGCAGTCATGGTTTTCTCCAGTTTTTGTTGTCTAAAATCAAATTCTCAGCTTAAGGGAAAGTAGATGTTGTGATGTCTTTGAAGTTTTGCTGTCCCAGTATTACCCATCTTGGTGTTGCGCTACCTGTGCCCGCATCACTTAGACTAGGGTGCTCATATTTTGCCTGGTTAATAATGTTTTCCTGAGAAGGTTCTACATCGACAATGAACACATGTTTACCCTCATCCAGATCTTTTTGAAAGCGCCTGAAATCTCTATGTGGCGTTTGTATGCCATAGAACCCACCGCTCCAGGTAACAAAACCAAACATTACGATAGCGAGGAAATAAAACGGTATCCAGGTATAGGTCTCTGGCAGTGTCGTTAGATATCCTATGCCTAGTACCAGCATTGCAGCCAGGGCACCAAAGAGTGCGCCGACTATCGTGCCTCGGACCACGTCCTGCTTGAAGACCGACTCAATATTGTGCAGATGTGCGTGTCTTACTACAGCGTCATCATCTTTACTTAATACATGTATCTGAGGTTTTGTGATTCCCCTCTGTTCGAGCTCCTCTTCTATGCTTTCGAGATCATCAAGATCATCACTAATAAAATAATGTCTTTTCATCATAATTCTCCATAGTTTTTGAGTGCATGGTTACAGTGATTTAGTTGGTCGTTGAAGCGTGAAGTTCACTATATAGTCATTTCATAGTCTGAACGCTACCGTAAAAGTTGTTCAAACAGCAATGATTTTGTATGACGAACCCCCGCTTATACAAGCTGTTGATAACGGTAAACATTAGGGCGCCACTGTAAATAAAAGTCAAGAGGTTAAAGTCGCTATTACTATCAAAATTAATCGGTCAGGAAAGAATTAGTTTGCCAAGCAACTGATTTTATTATTAATATACGCAAGTTAGAGGTGTATGAGAATGGTGGTGATTAAAATAACTGTTAATGGGTACAGGCTTTGAATCAGAGGACTGGCTGGCTATAGTTATTATCTTTGCAGTATTAATAAGTGAAATTCGTCTCAATATGTCAAGAAATAATGTTACAAATCGTTAGTAATGTAGTAATCATTAGATGTTAGTATCTTCGTGAAATCAGGTGGAATACAGTTTTGAAAAAGAAGAACAATAAAAAAGCGACTCTGCGCTGGCGGCGAACCAAGATAATTGCCACAATCGGGCCAGCATCTGATACAGCGAAAGATATAAAGTCACTGATAAACTCAGGGGTAAATGTCTTTCGTTTGAACATGTCACATGGCGATCACGCCTACCATAAAAAGATATTCAAAAGAATACGCTCATGCTCGAATAAAACGGGAACCTATGGCGCTATTCTGATGGACTTATGTGGACCCAAGATCCGTGTAGGAAAATTTGAAAACGATAGTATCCAGTTAAAGAAAAACGAGAGCGTGATTATTCGTTGTGCTAACGGTATAGGATGTGACGGCATCATCATCTCTCAATACCGGCAACTCTATAAGGATGTGCAACCAGGTGAGAGGATCTTGCTCGATGATGGCAATATGGAGTGCCGGGTCTTGAGAGTTGATGGAAAAGATGTGCATTGTAAGGTGATCTATGGTGGCGAGCTTAAAAATAATAAAGGCCTGAACCTGCCCGATACCAGTGTTTCGGTTTCCAGTTTTACCGCTAAAGATAAGATGGATGTCAAGCTGGCTATGGAGTTGGGAGCTGATTTCGTTGCCTTGAGCTTTGTCCGTACCGCCAGGGATATTCGAGGCTTGCAAAAATACATGGTACGTGTGAACCGAGAGGTTCCGGTTATCGCAAAAATCGAGAAGCCGGAAGCGGTTAATAATATCGATGAGATTATCAAGACAGCGTACGGCATAATGATAGCGCGCGGTGACCTGGGGATCGAGTTGCCGGCCGAAGAGGTCCCCCTGATACAACGGGTCGTTACCGATAAAGCGAGAGCTAATAACTGCCCTGTTATCGTGGCAACGCAGATGATGGAGTCGATGATTACTAATGCAAGACCGACGAGAGCGGAAGTCGGGGATGTCGCTAATGCCGCAATGACCAGCGTCGATGCAGTTATGCTATCTGCTGAAACTGCGGCAGGGAAATACCCGGTCAAGGCCGTCAAGATGATGGACTGTATACTTCGAGAGATAGAAAACCATCAGTGGAGTACCGGAAGTTTTGGAAATGACTCTGGCGGTAACCTTGGCCGTCCGTCATCACGGCGCGCCGTTGCTCATGCTGCAAATGCTCTAGCACATGACCTGAAACTACAGGGAGTATTAGTGCCGACCGATAGTGGACATACGGCTGCAGTATTATCAGCGAGCCGCCCTTCATCACCGTTATTGGGGTTGTCGACGAGTATACAGACCTGCCAGAAGCTGTCGCTGCACTGGGGTATTATCCCATTCCTGATAAATAAGCTGGAGTCGCAGAACTGGAGGCTTCTGAGTCAGGAGATCTGTAGCCGATGTAAGTTAACCAAAACCGGGCACCGGGTATTACTAGTATCTGGCTTTAATGATGATGAAGCATTGAATGAGCCAGTAATGAAAATCATCAATGTAAAGAGCTAGATCTGTTTTGAATATTACAGCTGGTACTGCTTAGTATTGATAGTAACCGCCCGGGATGTACGGTTGTGATAACCGGCTCGGATAGTTTATATTATTGCTGCCGGCTCCATCGTTATATGCAGGGACATGAGAGTAAGCACTACTACGTGGTATCGAATTAAACTGGTATTGCTGTAGCCGTAATTGCCGGATGTTCTGATCACGTTTGTAATTGAAGTAGTTCAGCCAGCCTGGTGGGCCACCGGCAGGGCAAAAGGGTATTTCTGGGAAAGCATGGCTCTCATATGACGCCATACTGAGAAAAACACCTATAAAAAAAGTTTGGGGTATGTTCATATTGAAACCTGCAATAATAAGCTGTCATTATAAGTGAATATAACGCTGAAGTAATGCTACCAGTCTAAGGTAACAGTCTGATCAAGATAATGAGTACAATATGAAAAAAACAGTTTCTGCAGTCTGCCTTTTCATCGCCGCAATAACAATGGTGGTTGCAGAGGCTGTCGCCAGTGAGGTCACAATCCATAAGAATGAAGATACCGGGTTGTTGACCTGGACATTCACTGATACAGGCTTTCAGATCGAGCTGTTACAGTTATTACCTGACTTTATCCGTGCCATATATGGCAAACATAACTTTCCCAAAGATGAGATAGAGCGAGCCGCTTCATATTGTATCTTTGGTACGATATTAAAGAACACTTCTGATCAGCAATTTAGTTATCGTGTCGCTGACTGGCGCTATCGGACTGCTGATGGAAAGCAGTATCCGGTTAAAACGAAAACGCAATGGCTGGATGAGTGGAACCGAGCCGGTATAACTTTCTCGTGGACATTACTACCGGATACAGGTGAGTTCTCTGTAGGTGACTGGCAGCAAGGGTTTACTACTATCAAGTTACCGCGGAACACGGAATTCGATATGATATTTAAATGGCAACTGGACGGGATTGAACATACCGGCACGCTGGAGAATATAAGATGTGCTCCAGAATCTTTAGCAGAAGATTAATTATCTTATCCCGGATCAAGCATAATAGAGAATGTTCTCGTAGGAAGATATGAAATATATAATTTTTATACTATTGCTTACCACTTCACTAGCGCTTAAAGCAGACTGGCAACAGCCAGAGTTAAGCCATAACCTCACCGTTATCACAAAAGTTGTTCCGGCAGCTGATTTCGAGCTGCAGGATATGGATGAAAACAAAATAAAGCTATCGGATTATAAGGGAAAAGTGGTATTGCTGAACTTCTGGGCAACATGGTGTCCGCCATGTGTCAGAGAGATGCCTTCGATGGAAAGGCTGCAGCAGGAGATAGATGCTGACAGTTTCAAAGTCATCGCTATTAACCAGATGGAAGATGCTGACCAGGTCTTTGCATTTACCGGCCAGCTGACAGTCGATCCTACGTTTGAGATCCTGTTTGACAAAACGAGCAGCGTTTCGCGTGAATACGCTGTTCGCGGCTTGCCGACAACTTATTTGATCGATAAACAAGGCATGATTCGGTATCGAGCAGTCGGCGGTCGTGAGTTTGATCATCCTGAAGTAATAAAAATAATAGAGCAGTTAATAGCAGAGTAAGTTATCTGATAAGTTCGATTGTACTGTGTGATGTCTGTTGGTTGATCCGTATAAATACCTCGCAGTACTCATTGGTTTCATCCACAGGCGTTGGATCATCAGCACAATTACATCCTGCGATGATGCCGTTATAAAACAGACCGGCCTTGATCGTGATGCTGGTGTCGTCCTGCTCAGAGCTCAATACCATTACTGCTAACTTGTCGCTTACTGCATAGCTGCTATTTCGCAGCCCTTCCTGTAATGGCAAATGCCTGGCATCGAGAGAAAGCATCTCCTGTTTAAAGGTGGCAGCAAATGAATCCGTGTTCCATGCTTTTAGTGACATAGGTAATTCAAACATCGAGGCTTACCTGCATGATAGCGACCTCATGATTAAGGTACACACGTTGCTCCAGTACAGACCAGCCTAGTTTTTTATAAAAGCTCATCTGGTCCGGGGTATAAAGGTATAGTGTTTTGATACCTTTTTTTCTCACCTGTTCCATTACGTGTAATACCAGTTGTCGCCCGACTCCCCGTTTCCTGCTCCGAGGCCTGACATATACGCTCGCTAACCAGGGTGTTAACTGTCGTTCGGTTTTCATATCCTGGGAAACGATAGCGGCTGAGCCTATCAGGGTTTTATCCTTTGCAATGAAGGTGCTTGGGATAAGATCATTGTTCAGGCAGGGTTGCATCCGAGCAATCCGGCTAGCAAGACTTTCGCCAGGATTTAAATAAGACCATTGCTCCTGATGCCATGCGGCTAAAGTGACAAGATGCTCGGGTTCGTCTTTTAAATTAATGATTTCGAGCATAGGTAGATAGTCATTGGCTACTGATGGTCTGACCATACAGCAAACTCATTACCGCTGGGCTCACAAAAATGAAAGCGACGACCACCCGGGAATGAATAAATAGGTTTAATTATAGAGCCGCCCGCTTTTTCAATCTTGTCCTGCGTTGCTTCCAGGTCATTGCTATAAAAGATTATCAATGCCGCGCCAGTGCCAGATGATGACCGCAGATCCGCCTTATAAAAGCCGCCATCGATGCCCTGGTCTGTAAAAGCGGTGTAGTCAGATCCATAGTCCTGAAATGACCAGTTAAACACCTGTGTAAAAAAGTGTTTTGTCTCAGAGAGGTCTCTAGAAGCAAATTCGACGTAATTTATTTTTTCATGTTCATTCATAATATTAACTAACTTTTATGTCTTCGATATCCTGGTAGGCATCATCTTTAAAGCGTGGTGTACAGATCGCGAGGAAAACCAGGTCTTCGTTACCGATGTTCGTTATCCGTTGGGCACACATCGAAGGAATTAGTACAGTGTCACCCTGTTTTACCTGTTGCGGTGACTGTTCATCGAGTTCCATAAGGCCGACGCCACTGATGATGCTATAGCGCTCAATTGTGCCGATTAAACGGTGCCATCTTGTCGTGATGCAAGGCTTGACCCTGGCTCTGGCGATAGATACACCCGGGTCATCTTTTGAGTTAGAAAGCTCGGTTATATGACATTGTTCATCGCTTAAGTACTCAACATTAGGCCGGTACGGTTTTATCTGTGCTTTCATGTTAATGATTATCAGTTAGAAATGATAGTGGTGGTGATATATACGTGATATAGATATTTGAACTGTTATTTTGATTTACATCAAGCATTTATAATGCCTCGCTAATATACTACGTGGACAAAATATGAGGTGAATATAATGAATGTATTTAGCGAATTGTTTAACGATCTGACTGGGTGGCTTACAGTTGGTATCATCATTTTTATGCTGGTCATGATGGCATACCTGTTCAGCATGTTTATTAATAAATCTGCCGGTGACGATAAGTAATCAAGTTACATGCCGCTCTGAGAGTGGTATTCGTAACTATACCAGTTGATGTCGGCACCGGTTAGTAAAGGTATCGATATTAAGGCGATTATTCCAAATATCGCCATGATGACAGCACCGAGAAATGCGCTGCCAAATCCCCTGACCTCAAAGCCAGGTACAAGCGCCGCAGTGAGCATGATCATCAATGCATTAATAACTAATGCAAACAGGCCAAAGGTGAGGACAGATAGTGGCGCTGTTAAAAACCAGAGTATGGGCCGGATAAAAGCATTTATCAAACCGAGTACTATGGCTGCGACAAGAAACGCGAAGCTGTTATCCGCTTTTATCCCCGATATGAGAACAGTGGCTAAGCCGAGTCCGATAGCTGTTGCCAGCCAGGTTATAAGTAAAGCAGTCATCGCCTCTTGTTTCGTTCGTTATCCTGTCTAGTTAGAGTTCTTGTTAGCCGTTAATTTGAAAAAGGATTTTGTGTCTTATCAACAGAAAATCCACCATTAGTATTTTCATCTATCTGCCTGGTTCCCTTACCGTTCTGTAGCTGTGCAGGTTTTGCCAAACAGCACTGTGTAATTTCTTTCACCGCCGCTTGTTCCTCGATATGGGTAAATGTGAACGTGCGGCCATAGGATTCATATTCAACCGAGTTTTCTATCTTAAGAGAGGTGTTTATTCGCAGGAAAGTCCGACTGCCGGCATCGAGCATGAGGGTAACAGGCGATAGACCGGTATATCGTTTTTCTGCCTGAAACTCGAATGTGTGTTCTCCAGGTGCCAGTGATAGCTGCGCGTTAGTGCCATTCCTGGCATAGAGCTTGAATTCACTATCAATATTGATGCCTGGAGAATATAGCGCGTTGCTCATAGTCGATGGCCGGTAGATATAAACGATGGCCTGATCTGGTTTTGCGGTTGCTGGAGTAAAGCTCGAAATAACGCTTTTTGTGCTGCAGGCAGTACACAGCAGTATGCTGGTGATAGAAATTATTGTTACATTTAGTTTATTCAAAACTTAGTGTGTAACCAGCGTCGTTGAGGTAGTCTACCTCTTTTGTCAGGTCTGCCAGGGTCATGCTGTGCTCATCAAGCCAGCCCTCAGGAAAGCGCAGGTGAATTTTTTTATTTCTAATCTGCAGATCGATTTCTGGTATCTGCTGGTCGGTACGCCCGCGGTGTAGCAGTACGGCAATACGTAATATCACACACATCTGCTTGCCAGGTTTAACGAAAGGTTTCATCAGTTGTCTGAAAGCATCGACTCTCAGCTTGCTGCGATGAGACAGGACCAGTGCCGCTAACAGTGCCTGTTCCTGGCGGGAGAATCCCTGCAGGTCAGCATTTTTTAAGATATAGGAGCCGTGCTTATGATAGTTGTTGTGAGAAACCTGCAGACCTATCTCGTGAAGCATGGACGCCCACTTGAGTAATGGTGCAAGCTGCTCGGTATCTATGGTCCATTGTTTACAGGCCGCCTTGCACAGAATTGCGACGGTGCTGGTTATTCTCTGCGCTTGCTCGACATCGACGCCCCAGCGCGACATTGCTGCTTCGACGGTTGCATCTCTTACATCCTGGTGCGTTATCCGCCCGACCAGGTCATAGAGCAGGCCTTCTCTCATGCTTTGGTCAGAGACCAGCATCTGTTCGATGTTCAAGGTATTGAAAATAGCGAGCAATACAGACAGGCCTCCAGCGATTACAGGCCGGCGAGTATCGCTTAAGCCGGTTAGTTTGATTTTATCGACATGGCCGGCATCGATGACGGCATCACGCATTTTTAGCAGGGCTTTGTAACTGATGCCTTCCAGGCACCAGCCCTGTTCGTGAACGATATTTCCGATGGATTTTATTGTGCCAGAACAGCCAATAGCTTCCTCCCATCTTCCCGCTTTGAAGTCGGGCGCCTGAGGGAACAAGGTCAGCGCGGCTTCAAGCTCTGCAGCATGCATCGCCTGTTTGGTGATTACCCCATTATGGAAGAAACGCCTGCTTGAGCTGACGCAACCGCTATAGATACTCTCCCTGCGCAATGGCGTCATGCCCTGACCGATGATGAACTCCGTACTGCCGCCACCGATATCTACGACCAGTCGTTTGCCTTCCCTGGTCGCCAGACCATGGGCTACACCGAGATAGATAAGGCGGGCTTCTTCACGTCCGGCTATGATCTCGATGGAATGATTTAATATTTCTTCTGCCTGGGTTACGAATGATCGCGAGTTTTTTGCGACTCGCAGAGTGTTTGTTCCGGCAACGCGTACGGCGGAATGCGGCAGGTCGCGTATGCGTTGTGAGAAAGTTTCGAGGCAATCAAAGGCGCGTTTTTGAGCGTCCTTACTTATATTACCTTTTTCATCGAGGCCGCCACCGAGGCGGACACTCTCTCGCAGACGATCGATTATTGACAAGGTGCCGGATTCTTCAAGGCGGGCCACAATCATGTGGAAGCTATTTGAGCCAAGGTCAATTGCCGCGACGATCTCCGGCAAGTCATGTTTTATTGTAGACATCTAATCTTTCTGTGAATTGCGTCGTACTAGCTTATATAATCACATCTTACAGTAAAAGATATTGAGTGTAATTGATAATTCACGTGTGCCTCAAAGATACTAATTATTATATTTTCAAGTTAAAAGCGTTTGCTTTTATATCGTCATTTGCTTTATCGGCAACGGTTATCGCACAGGCAGAAGAGCCCGTGACAACGGAGCCTGAGCAGGTGAAAACAAATGCTGTTCAGCCTGAATCAGGTGAAGAAGCTCCTGATCTCGAAACGACCATAGAAGAAGCTATAGAAGAGTATGAGATCTATAAAAAGCAGAATCCGGAAGACCCCTGTGACCGTGGGTTTGACACCTATACTTATGAGACCAGCTGGTATGATGAGACACAGGCTTATGTAAACTCACGTTTCTGTGAGCCTGCATTATGGTTTGATAACTTCTTCGGCAGTGACCGTGTATTCAATGAAGGTGTTGCAGGCACTTATATCCGCTGGAGGAATGATTTCAGTTATGACGAAGAAGAGTATTTCGAGTTTAAGTCAAACCTGAGCTTCAGTGTCGAGCTTCCCGGGTTAGAGCAACGTTTGCGGCTTACCTTCGAAAGCGGTGACGATGAGGATTTGCGTGATATCGCGCCAGGTCAGGAATCAACAAACAATACACTGGGGTTGCAGCTGGACGTCAAACAGAATGAGCGTTCAAAGTTTAACGTCAGTATCAGCCTGAGTCCAAGGGTCCGCTTTCGTTATCGTTATACATATCCTGTAAGCGAATTAATCACATTGCGATTGACGCAGGAAGCACAGCGTGAGAGAGCCATCAACAGTGCGCGGACGCTGATCGATTTTGAAAAGCTGTTCAAAGACCAGCTGTTCTTTCGATCCTCGAGTGAGGGCAAGTTATCGGAAGAATATGATGGTGTAGACTGGTTGCAGGCTTTCGTTCTTTATCAGCGGATAAACAAAAAAACATCGCTGTCCTATGAGGCAAGCGTTAATGGTATAACCGAACCACTGACACTGGCAACCAACTACCGATTGGCCGTTCGCTTCAGAAAAAACTTCCATCGCAAATGGTTGTTTTATGAGATAGCGCCGGAGATGACGTGGCCGGTAACGCTTGATGATACGCGACAGGAAGTGCTTGTAGACAGGCGATCAAAATGGTTGTTATTTTTCCGCCTGGAAGTTCACTTTGATAATGCCGCCAAGAAACGATATGAAGATTATTACTAGACATCTCGTGATGGCCGCGATGAGGAATCAGGCGGGTAGTGTTGCCGCCTGCACACAGCGTAGTATGTTGTAGTCAAACATCCCGTCAAGAGCATCGTATGCTGGTTTTAATCTCCTGCTGCCATCATCGACGCTGAGTAGCGTCTCATGGATAATGCTTAGATCCCGTGAGTTTATATCGATGACCTCTTCGAGTTTCAGCTCGCCCTGTTCGATACAGCTGGCAAGATGGGCATAGACTGTCGTGGTTTTGATATTGCGGTCGCGAGCTATTGAGCTTATATTCTGGCCGCTGCGGAATAGCATCAGTGTTTCGCTGATGGTGTCAGATGCAGCAGACAAGCTTTGGTTCTGATGTTGACGGATAACGTCAAGGAAGGCGTCAGCATATTTCTCCAGCTTGGTCTCGCCCACACCGCTCAGCTTCAGAAATTGATCATGGTTTTCAGGCTGCCGTTCCATCATCTCTGACAGGGTGGCATCGTGAAAGATGACGAAAGGAGGTACTCCATTCTCATCAGCGAGTTTTTTGCGACATTCGCGTAATGATTCCCATAAAACGTTATTAGCGGCATTATCAGAAGTAAATGATTTACGGCCTCGATGCGATGCTTTTACGCGCTTGCTCTCTTTACGCAGCAATAGTGACTGTTCACCGCGCAGGATCGGTCGGCACTGATCTGTCAGGCGCAGGCTGCCATGGCCTTCAGGATCGACGGCCAGCAGGTTGCGGCTGATCAGCTGGCGGTAGATAGTCCGCCATTGCCTGGCATCCAGTTCTCTGCCAAGCCCATAAACATTCAAAGAATCATGCCCGAACCGCCTGATGCGGTCATTCTCTTTACCGTTTAGCACATCGACAAGGTAATTGACGCCGAAGCGCTGACCGGTTCGATGTACGCAGGACAGGGCTTTTTGTGCTGCCAGGGTTGCATCCCATGTCTCGGCGGGCGACAGGCAGTTGTCACAGTTGCCGCAGGCCTTGTCGAGATTCTCACCGAAATATTCCAGTAATGACTGTCGGCGGCAGCCGGTGATCTCGGTGAATCCGAGCATGGTTTCAAGCTTCTGGTGTTCTGCCCTTTTGTATTGCTCCGTGGCTGTCGATGTCGCCATCATCTGTTTGAGAGTGATAACGTCCTGCAGACCATAAGCCATATAGGCATCTGCAGGCTGGCCATCTCGGCCGGCACGCCCGGTTTCCTGGTAATAGGCTTCCATGCTTTTAGGCAGGTTGAGGTGAGCGACGAAACGCACATCCGGCTTGTCGATGCCCATACCAAACGCGATCGTAGCGACGATGATGATAGCGTCTTCATTGAGAAAGCGTTGCTGGTTGCGCTGTCTTTCGTTCGAAGGCAGGCCAGCATGGTACGGCAGAGCGGTGAAACCTTTTTCACAAAGCCATTGTGCCGTGCTTTCTACTTTCTTGCGAGACAGGCAATAGACGATACCTGAATCGCTCTCATGCTCGTTTCGGATGAATCGTAGCAGCGCGCTGCGTGCATCACTCTGTGCTTCAGTGATGCGATAGCAGATATTGGGGCGGTCAAAACTGGAGATAAATTCACGGGCATGCTCCAGCTGTAGCCGCTGCCTTATCTCTTTGCGGGTAGCCTGGTCTGCTGTTGCCGTCAGCGCTATCCTGGGAATATCTGGAAACTGCTCATGAAGTAGCGATAGTTGTATATAGTCCGGGCGAAAGTCGTGTCCCCATTGAGAGACACAGTGTGCTTCATCGATGGCAAAAAGTGAAATTTTGCTCTGTTTTAATAGCTGTATAAACCCGCTGGTGTTGAGTCGCTCCGGAGCGACATACAGCATATCCAGGCGGCCATTGATCAGGTCGCTCTCTGTCTGGCGTGAAGTCTCGGCGTCCAGTGTAGAGTTGAGGAACGCGGCATTAATGCCCAGTTGTCGCAGCGCAATGACCTGGTCATGCATCAGTGCTATCAGTGGCGATATGATGATGCCGGTTCCTTTTCGGCATAATGAGGGGATCTGGTAACAGAGCGATTTACCGCCACCGGTCGGCATTAATACGACGGCATCATCACCATCGAGTAAGGTCTGTATGATCTCGCCCTGTTGCAGACGAAACTCTGAATAACCGAAGGTATTTTGCAGGTAGTCGAGCGCAGCATCTTCCATGACTGTTACTCCAATGGCCAAGTGATCGTGTCAGGATGAAAAATATATTCTACCATGACCAGCTTGTAGTGAGCTTGGTATGGTCAATCAAGGTTATGCTGGATAATTATCAGACGAATAAAAGCCGCGATAAGAAATGTCGCGGCTTATTCAGATTCAACCACAGCTTTTTAACTTAACTGCAGCCTTTTGGCCGCGGCAAACCGGCAATCTTGTTTGCACACTTGATCAGACCTGTTGGGAACAAAGAATAAATATATTTCTGATCGCTGCGATCTTTACCATATTTTTTCTTCATTATTTTGGAGAATGCGCGAGGCTCACAGACACTGCCGTTTTCGTGAAAATACTCACGTGCTTCATTGATGATATCCCAGTGCTCCTGGGTTAATCCATCGACAATCTTTTCGTTTTTCGCTATTTCTACGGCGAGCTCCTCGCTCCATTCATCAAGATTTTCTAACCAGCCAGCTTCGCTGAGCTGGATAATTTGACCGTTTACTTCTGCTTGCATGGGTGCACCTGTATATAATAAAAAAATAATAACCTAGTAATTAGGTCAGGTATTATATAGAAAAATCACTGGATTATAAACACCATAGTATATAAGGATTTAATTAAATTCTATATATTTGATATTACAGTGATTACTGCCTTCTAGCGTACGAGCTGTCGTTCTACTTCATCACGCTTTTCCAGGCCTTCCAGCAGTTCTATCAGGGTAAGAGTGAAGTCCATGGCAGTTCCCGGTCCGCGTGAAGTTACAATTTTGCCATCGATTTCGACAGCATTCCGGGTAATGTTGATAGTCTCATTGCCGAGCGATTCCAGTGCTCCCGGATAACTGGTTGCTGTTTTACCGTCTAATACACCCGCTTTTTCCAGCGCTTTGGGTGCGGCACATATGGCGGCGAGATATTTATTGTCTGCTGCCTGCTTCTTTAATAAAGACTGCAACTGGGGATTGTCTCGTAGGTGGTCAGCACCGGGCAGACCGCCGGGTAAAACGATGAGTTCGTAGCTTTTGTCCATCACCTTGTCGATACTGGTGTCGGGGATGATGGTTGTTCCCCTGGAAGCTTTAACCGGCTTTTCGTCGAGGCCGCAGGTGGTGACCGAGACTCCGGCACGGACCAGCAAATCGGTGATGGTGATGGCTTCTAGCTCCTCACAGCCTTGAGCAAGCGGCACTAGTACATGCGACATTTCGGTTCTCCGGGTTTCGGTTTCGTTGATTGGCGGTACGTACCAGGTTTGATACGGGTACCAGCCTGATGTTATGTTTCTCGAGCTCGTCAAGGTGCGCTTTTAAAAACCTGATGGTCGTTGGATAAGGGTGAGCGATAGCCAGGGCATATCCGCGTTGATTAACCTTTTCGATGAACAGGTCAAACTGCTGGCGTATTGTTTCTGGACTCTCATCTGGATCAAGGAAAAAATCACGTGATTGTACCGGCACATCATATTCGGCAGCAATTTTATCAGCGATCGACTTCCTGGTAGTCTTACTGTCGATGAAGTATAAGCCTCCCCTGCGTGACAGATCGTCCATCAGCCATGCCATGTGCCCCGGGTGGCGGGTCAACAGGCTGCCCATATGGTTATTCACGCCACGTACATACGGTACAGAGTTCAGGTTCAATCGTAACTGCTCCCTGAATTCGCTTCTGGTCATGTGCAGGTCGAGTGTGCCTGGGGAATGCTGATGATGCTCGACAGATTGCATCGGCAGGTGCAGCATAACTTCCTTATTATTTTTAGCTGCCAGTCTGGCCAGTCTTTTTGCGTAGCGTGTTTTTGGCAGTATGGCTATGGTTAATGCTACAGGCAGGTCGATAACTTCGCGGCCATGACCAAGGTTGTTACCAACATCATCGATGATGATGCTGGCGATTTTTGCTGCGTGTGCCGGTGAGTGATTTAGAGCAAAAATCAGTGATGTATAGGCTAAAAGTCGATTTCTTACTCTCATGGACAGCATGAAGCCAGTTAGTTTGATAATACGTCATAAACATCCATGTCATATATTAAGAACCCGTCTGTCTACAGGTTACGACTTGCTTAAGATATTTAAACCTTTTAACAACAGCAAAGCTTCGTATAGCTGAAAATCATCAGAGGCTTTTATCTTGTCTTCTTTGTCTTCACCTTTTTCGCCCTCTTCCTCAGCTTTCTTGATGGCTTCCTGGGATTTTGTCGGGTTACTGATGCTGCCGCTGAGATCTGATTCCTTGATGCGCAGAGATTTATCATCATCCTTTGAATCTTTGATTTCATAGCGATCAAGGATGATATCCGGGGTGATGCCTTCACCCTGGATAGAGCGGCCACTCGGTGTGAAGTAGCGTGCGGTAGTAATCTTGACGGCACCGCCACTGCGCAGCTCCTGGATAGTCTGTACCGATCCTTTGCCAAAAGATTTACTGCCCATAACAACGGCGCGTTTATGATCCTGCAGCGCACCGGCAACGATCTCCGATGCTGAAGCTGAACCACTATTGATCAGCACCACCACGGGGGAGCCATTCATTATGTCACCAGGCTTGGCATTAAACTCAAAGTCAGAGTTAGCTATGCGACCCTGTGTATAAACCAGTTTACCCTCATCGATAAAAGCGTCAGATACGTCTGCGGCTGCACTGAGCACCCCACCTGGATTATTACGCAGATCAAGTACCAGGCCTTTCAGCTCGTTCTTGTTCTCTTTTTTAAGGTTACTTACCTCGCTGACCAGGTCGCGTGCTGTTTTTGACTGGAAGTTACTGATACGGATGTAGCCGTAATCAGGTTCCAGGATGCGGCTTTTGACGCTTTTTACCGAGATGATGTCACGTGTAACGGTGAATGGCAGCGGTTTGTCAGCGCCCTCCCTTATTACGGTTAATTTGATGTCGGTACCCGGCTCGCCGCGCATGATTTTTACAGCGTCGTTTAAGGTCATGCCTTTGACTGATTTTTCATTCAGGCGGATGATCAGGTCACCAGCTTCGAGGCCAGCACGAAATGCCGGGGTATCGTCGATGGGTGAGATGACTTTGACAAAACCATCTTCCATACCGACCTGTATACCAAGGCCGCCAAACTTGCCGGTGGTACCGATTTTCAGCTCTTTATATTCGTCACTGTTCAGATAGGTGGAATGTGGATCCAGCCCTGTCAGCATGCCGCGGATGGCATTTTCGAGCAGTGTTTTGTCATCGACCTCTTCGACGTAGTCGCTCTTGACTCGTGCGAAGATATCAGAAAAGTTTCGTAGTTCATTTAGTGGCAGACCGACGGACTCTTCTGCTTTTTTCTCGGCCAGAACGCTGCTGGTGAGCGACACAGAAACGCCAACAAATATACCAAAGACCAGAACAAGAACGGTCTTATATTGATTACTCATAAATAACTCCGGTAGAAACCACTTTAGAATGTGAAAGAACTGTTTTTGAAGGTGTTTCACTATCTATCTTTAAATTAGGTAAATAATAGTGCTTAGAGCGCATTAATACCAGTATGTTCAAGTATTATTCTGTCTTCGTACTCTAGGCTTTGGCATGTCTGGCTTTGCTCGAGCACCATCTGGACGGGTTTATCGGTTTGCCGCGTGAGCGAATTTCGAAGTATACGCCGCTCGTTGGTTGCCCACCACTGTCTCCAGCCGTGGCGATGACTTCACCGGCCCGAACCCAGTCACCGGTCTGTTTGAACAGTGATTCATTATGACCGTAAAGGCTCATGTAGCCATCACCGTGGTCGACGATAGTGATAAAGCCAAAACCCTGTAACCAGTCTGAGAAGGCAACACGGCCATGGCTGACAACCCGTACCGGTGTGCCCAGCTCGGCTTTAATCAGTACGCCGTTCCATTTGAGATCACCATAGTTTTTAGGCTGGCCGAAGCTACTTAGAAAGCGGCCTTTAACGGGCCATGGTAATTTACCTTTCTGTGAGACAAATGGCTGTTCTTCGGAAGGGCTGGTAGGAATATCGGCCAGAAGCTCGCCGAGAGATTTCAGCAGGTTTTCGATACGGCCGCGGCTGGTTTCCAGGTTAGTCAGCGTGTTTTCCTGGTTTTTAATCTTTTTGCCGAGTTCGGCAAGTAGTTGTTTGCGCTGAAACCGCTGTTTCTGGCGTTCTCTTTTTTTCTCTTTCTGCTGCTGAAGTAGAGCGTTCTTTGCAGCTATTGTTTGTTGTAGATCGGTTTCAGCTTGTTTCTTATGCTGGAAAGTTTCGAGGAAGGTGTCGATCTGCTGCTGTCTGACGCGATTAAGGTAGTTAAAATAGACGTGTGCTCGCCCTGCCTTGGCCGGATCTTGTTGATTTAACAGCATTTTAAGATTCTGCTGATGACCCATGCTGTATGCTGAACGGACCTGGTCTGAGAGCGCGGCGCGTTGATGCCCCAGCCGCTTGTCTAGCTGCTTGAGTTCTTCTTTCAGCGCATTTTCCTGTTTACGGTTCTGGTAAACGTCGTTTTCCAGGCTTTTGAGTTTTCTGGAAGTTTTGCTGATCTCTACTTCCAGTGTTTTTAATTCAGTAACGACATGGCTGCGTTGTTTTTTGCTGCCTTTGAGATGCTGCTGAACCTTGGCAATACTTTTTTGCAGTTTCTCAAGTTTGTCCTGATAATGCGTCATATCTTCTTTTTTTGACGCATAAATGCTGTATGAACCAAAAAAAAGACTTAAAAACAATAATATAGAATAAATTGTACGATATCCGGCGATAGTAGTAAGCATATTGATTCGGCGATTTCGTTATTATTTGATCTAGATACGGAACAGGAGTAAATAATATTTACTCAAATTTCAGGTTTTAGCTATTTCAATTCAAAAAAAAGTGTATTAATGTATGCTTTATTAATTATATTATTAAGCAACTCTTTAGTTACGAGGTTACACCATGGCAATTATTCCTAACGATCCTGATTTAATGACTCGTGAAGAAGATATCAGCCGAGCATCACGTTCTCTGAAAGCGATGTCGCATCCATTACGTTTAAAGATACTTTGCACTTTGGGTGACCAGGAAGTGAGTGTACAGGATATCGTTGATGCAGTGGGTACTTCACAGAGCAATATCTCGCAGCATCTCGCCATTTTACGTGACAAGGGCATACTGGCTTCCAGGAAAGACGCGAACAAGGTCTTTTATCGGGTAGGCGATACTCGTACGCTACGTCTCATCGGCATGATGCAGGAAGTGTTCTGTTCTACCGCGCGTTAGGCTGGCACTTAAGTTTCACTCACTTTAGAATAGCGCATTCAGATCGAGATCCCGGGCTGATATCGTTCAGCAGGGTCTCCCGTATACGGCTTTGTCGCGTTATAATTCACGTTTTCCTGTTCAATCTACATAGAAAGGTCGCTGTTTTATGGAGCAACTCTCCGAATTCGTACTAAATAATCTCCTGTTGTTTGCTGCACTTGTGGTAGTGATGGTTATGCTGATCAAGGCAGAGCTGGAGCACCAGTCGAACAAGGGCTCATATCTGTCGCCTTCGATGGCAACTCGCCTGATGAATAATGATAACGACACCCTGGTAATTGATGTCAGGTCACCTGCGGACTTTAAAAATGGCCATATCAAGGGAGCGAAGAACATACCATTGAGTGACTTTGCTGCTAGCGTTGAAAAACTGGCGGCCGATAAAGACAAAACGGTACTGGTCTACTGTAACTCCGGTAATACGGTTACGCGTGCCATCAAATTGTTGAAAAAAGCCGGCTTTGAGAAAGTAAATAATCTTGATGGCGGTATCGCGGCCTGGAAAGAGGCCAATATGCCGTTATCGAAAAAAAAATAAACTAAATTATCAATTATTCAGGAAGTTAAGTAATGAGCGAAGAAAACCAGCAATTTGCAATTCAGAAGATATATTTAAAAGATGTTTCGTTCGAGTCACCCAATTCACCTCAGACATTTACCAGTGATAGTCAACCGCAGATAAATGTACAGATAAACACATCTAACCAGTCGGTTGCGGAGGACACCTATGAAGTCGTTCTCGAGATAACCGTAACAGCCAAGCATGATGACAAGACCGCTTTTTTAGCCGAGGTTAAACAGGCGGGTATATTCACAATTTCCGGTTTTCCGCAGGAGAACCTGGGGGGCATGATAGGTGCTTTTTGTCCTGAGACTTTATTCCCGTTTGCGCGTGAAGCGGTCTCTGAGCTGGTCTCAAAAGGCGGTTTCCCACAGCTGTTGCTGGCACCGGTAAACTTTAATGCTCTCTATGCACAGCAGGTGCAGCAGAAGGCGGCTGAAGAGCCACGGGAAGAAACCGCACATTAATCGGGAATTGTATGACTGTCGTTGATAGGGCACATCCCATAGCCGTTCTCGGTGCGGGCTCATGGGGAACGGCGTTAGCGATACACCTTGCCGACTCTGGTCATGATGTTCTGCTCTGGGGTAATGAGGAGGATCATATGCGACTGCTCTCCGAGCAGCGCTGTAATCAGCAGTTCCTGCCTGATGTATCGTTCCCCGAGCGATTACAGACGACGCATGATCTTGAGCATGCCCTGACTTCACCGGCCTGGGTTCTGATAGCTATTCCCAGCCATGCATACCGTTCTTTTCTGAAAAAAAATGCCAGCCTTTTTAAAACCGATGTCGGAATCGCCTGGGCGAGTAAAGGGCTGGAGAATGGTAGCGGTAAGCTCATCCACCAGGTGGTAGCAGAAGAGTTGCCGCAGTGTAAAAAAACAGCGGTCATGTCGGGGCCTACCTTTGCCGGTGAGGTGGCGCGTAACCTGCCTACCTCGATAACGGTCGCTTCGGAATCTGAAGAGTTTTCCCGGCAGGTCAGCGATGACCTGCACAGCGGGCGTTTCCGGGTATATCTGAGTGATGATCTAATCGGTGTCGAGCTAGGTGGCTCTATGAAGAATGTCCTGGCGATTGCGGCAGGCGCCGCAGATGGCCTGGGGTTTGGTGCAAATACCCGCGCGGCATTGATTACCCGTGGCCTGGCAGAGATGATGCGTCTGGGCGAGGCCATGGGCGGAAAGAGGGAAACCTTCATGGGGTTGGCCGGTGTCGGTGACCTCATCCTGACCTGCACAGATAACCAGTCACGTAACCGTCGTACCGGTTTGCTGCTGGCGCAGGGTAAAACACTGGATCAGGTTCATCAGGAGATCGGTCAGGCTATCGAAGGTATCAAGACAGCAAAAGAAATAGTCGAGCTGGCGCGTCAACATGACGTAGAGGTGCCTATCAGCGAGCAGGTCTATCGTGTGCTATATGAAAACTGCCCTATCAATGAAGCCGTACATACGCTGCTGAGCAGAAAGTCGACACAGGAAACCATCTAAGAACTTCATACCTGGGGTGTCATATAAAGTGACTAAACTGGTTCTGTCGTAACGCTTCATAAGTGACGATAGCGACCGTATTCGACAGGTTCAGGCTGCGACTGTGTTCCAGCATAGGTAAGCGCAGTATATGCTCCATATCCAGCGAGTGTAGATAATCATCAGGTAAGCCCCTGGTCTCGGGGCCAAACACGAGATAGTCCCCTGCTTTGAATGATACCTGATGATAGTGTTTTTGGCCCTTGGTCGAAAGCGCATATGTTGCATTATCGGGCTGCAGTTCATCGATCGATCCATAGGTCTTCACATCTGCCCATTCGTGATAGTCAAGCCCTGCCCGCCGCAGCTGTTTGTCTTCCAGTTTAAAGCCCAGCGGTTCTATCAGGTGTAAGTTGCAACCGGTGTTCGCACACAGGCGAATAATGTTGCCGGTATTCGGTGGAATCTCTGGCTGGTAGAGCACGATGTTGAACATTTTGCTATTTAAACACGCATTTGCCGAGTTTCATCACAAAAAAATCAGACTAAATCAAAATATTAAGCCGCGTTGCATAGAAGATGGCCGCATTTCTGCTATATAAAGAGTTGTTATGCATCTCATGATTTTTGGGGAAATCGATGCCGGAAAATGAAGCACAAGATATTTCGACGAATAAGAATACGTCTATAGAGCCAGCCAGCCTGTTATTGGTAGATGATGATCCACTGATACTTGAGGGGCTGGGTTTTATGTTGCGTAAGCATTATAAAATGATTGCGGCTGACTCCAGGCCCCAGGCACTGGAAAAAGTACATCAGGCTGATGAGCTACCCAGCCTGGCCTTGATCGATCTGGGGCTGCCGCCCTACCCGCATAAACCCGATGAAGGTTTTGCGTTGATCCGTGAGCTGCTCTCCCTGCAGCCAAATATGAAAGTACTGGTACTATCAGGGCAGGATAATGACGTAAATATTCAGCATGCGCTCACCATCGGAGCCGTCGACTTCATCGCAAAACCAGCGGAGCCCGACCTGTTGCTTGCCCGGCTGCAGCATCATCAGCGTCTGCATGAAATAGATCAGCGCCGAGACGCGCAAAAAACCGTTTCGATCATCGGTGACAGCGTCGCCATGCAGATGGTAAACAATCAGATATCACAGTTTGCCGATTCTCCTTTTCCGGTATTGATAGAGGGCGCCTCTGGAACAGGCAAAGAGCTCGTTGCCAGAGCGTTGCATGAGAACAGTATTCGTAGCACTGAGCCATACCTGGCGATTAACTGTGCAGCGATTGCACCGGACCTTCTCGAGGCGCAATTATTCGGTCATGCCAAGGGGGCTTTTACCGGAGCGACGCAAGAACATAAAGGTTTCTTCATCGAGGTAGGCAAAGGTACCCTGCTGCTCGATGAGATCGGCGAACTGCCGATGGCGTTACAGGGTAAATTATTACGAGTCATCGAGAGCGGGGAGTTTTATCGTATCGGTGAAACGCGGGAGTATCATTCCCAGGCGAGGATAGTTGCTGCTACCAATAGAGTTTTACGTGAAGAAGTGAGGAATGAGCATTTCAGAAATGACCTGTATCATCGCTTAAGTATCCTGAATATCCAGCTACCCGCATTAAACCTGCGGGGAGACGATGTCTTCCTGCTATTGAACGCGTTTATGGAATCTTATGCCGATACCGTACCGCCCTTTGTGCTTGACGATGGTGCGCGTGAGCTCTGGCAGCAGTATGATTATCCCGGTAACGTACGTGAGCTGAGAAACATCGTCATCAGGCTTGGTACGAAATATCCTGGTAAAAGCGTAAACAAGCTCCAGCTGAGCGCTGAGCTTGAAACACAGCTTTCATCGAGCTCTCTGGCAGAAAGCGCGACTTCGGTTAGTGATGAGATGATCTCTCAGGAAATACGGGCCGATGAATTCGATCTGGATAAATTACTGAATGAGATTGAAAGCCGCAGCATACGTATCGCACTTGAGCTCAATGATAATAACGTCAGCAAGGCTGCAAAGGCGTTGAAGATAAACAGAACAACTTTATACAGTCGAGTGCAAAAACTGGGGTCGGAGTAGATGTACCAGCAGCACTTTGGTCTAAACCGCCCACCTTTCAAGATTACGCCCGATACCAGCCTGTTCTTTGAGGGCAATCAGCGCGGTGCTGCGCTGGATGCACTGATGTACGCTATCAGTAGTGGCGAAGGTATCATCAAGGTGGTCGGTGAAGTAGGCAGCGGCAAAACGATGTTATGTCGCATGCTCGAAGTGCGTTTGTCGAAAGACGTCGATGTAATATATATAGCAAACCCCAGCCTGTCGCCAGACAATATCCTGCATGTCATCGCTCATGAACTGCATCTCGATGCTAACAACGAGATGAGCAAGGTCGATGTCATGCAGCGCATACAGGCGCACCTGCTAAAAAAACACGCTGATAACCGGCAGGTAGTACTGTTCGTCGAAGAAGCACAGAGCATGCCGATAGAAACCCTGGAGGAGATCAGGCTTTTAAGCAACCTGGAGACAGACCATAATAAATTATTACAGATGGTTCTATTTGGCCAGCCCGAACTCGATGAAAAACTTTCACAGCCTCATATCCGACAGTTAAAGGAGCGAATAACACACAGCTTCTATCTCGCGCCGTTCCCGCCGGAGGACACGCTGCAATACCTGAACTTCAGGTTGCGCTCGGTCGGTTACAGGGGACCGGATATATTCAATAAAAAAACCGCGGGCGCTGTAAAAAAATATTCTGCCGGGCTAACACGGCGTATCAATATTCTGGCAGATAAAGCGATGTTAGCGGCATTTTCCGAGGGTAGCCATACGGTTACTGCGAAACATGTGAAGTCAGCCGCTCAGGATAGTGAATTTAAAAAGACTGTTGATAGCAAAAAAATATTGCTGGTGACGGTAGCCATATTTTTATTGGTATGTGTACTGGTTGCTGGTTTCTACATCGGCAGACAGGGAGTGGCAGAGAACAAGATTATAGATATTGAAAGAGCGCCAGTAGAGATACAGGAGCAAGAGCTGTTGCCAGCACCGGCATTACAGGTGGAAGCGGCAGCAGTAGAGGAAGTAAGCAACGCTCCTGGCGATAACACGATCGAGCGTCTGGCAGCAACCAGGCGGTGGTTAAGCGTTGCTGAGGATAATCATTTTAGTATCCAGCTCTTTATGGCAAGAAGCAGCGATGCTGACAGAGTCGAGGCTTTTCTGCATGATGTTCCTGAAACACTTGATTTTACAAAGATTTACATCTATGAAACAGTAGTGAATGGACGTCCATGGTATAGCGTTCTATACAGTGAATTCATCGCCCAGGATGATGCTATCGCAAAACTCGATAGCTTGCCTGCTTCGTTGAAAGCAAGTGAGCCGTATTTGCGTCGCATCAGTGCGTTGAAAAAAGATATTGCCCGATAATATGACAGCCTATAAGAAAGTTACAGAGAAACTAAAGGATTAGTCGATGAGACCGGCTACTTGAACAATGATAATAACAAATACTAAAAATCGTATATTGCAGGTATTCATAGCTAGTGCTATTGCTACCTCAATCGTCGCCTGCGGGGCCACAAATCCGCCGACGATCTCTGAAGGTCATATAGAGTCGACGACAGAAAGTGAAGCGGCAGCAAAAGCATCGATACCGAAACCGGTGACGCAGGTTCCTGCGTTGCCGAGGCCGGGCAAGCGCGAGAAGCTTGAGACCTATACGGTGGTCGTCAACCAGGTGCCGATACGTGAGCTGCTTTTTTCTATGGCGAGAGATGCCGATCTGAACCTCGATATAGATAGTGATATCTCAGGCAATATTACAATGAATGCGATCGATCAGACGCTGCCAAAGATCCTGGATCGCATCGAATCACAGGCAGGCATCACCTATTTTCTTGAAGGCGACACTTTAAAAGTCAAAGCAGATAAGCCGTACCTTCATGTCTACCATGTTAATTATTTGAATATCAGTCGTGAAAGTGGCGGTAAAGTCAGTGTTTCTACCGAGATTGGCGCGACCAGTTCGGGTATAACCACCGCTGGTGGCGGTGGCTCAGGTGGTGGCAGTGGTTCTAATGCCAGTCAGAATAAAGCCAATTCCGACATCGAGAACGAGAGCATCAATGAGTTCTGGAGTACGATCACCTTGAACATTGGCGGCATCCTTGAGCAGGAGATAAAAGCCAGTTCGGGTGCACGCCTGATAACGGGAAATAACATCATAGTCAACCGGGAAAGCGGTATTATCGCTGTGCGCGCGACATCAAAGCAGCATAAATCAATCAAAGAGTTTATCGATAAGGTTGTCGGCAGTGCCCAGCGCCAGGTACTGATCGAGGCAACGATCGCCGAAGTGCAGTTGAGTGACAAATACCAGGCCGGAATCGACTGGTCTGTAGTAAGCGAGACCTCTGGTGGCGTAGTCACCAAAGGAGGTGTACAGGATGTACTCGGTGGCAGCCTGGGTTCATCACCGTTCTTCCAGCTGGCGACAGCTGGCACGATTAATGGGAACCCTCTCAACATCACCTTAAAGGCGCTTGAGACTTTCGGTGATGTAAAAGTCTTGTCCAGCCCTAAAGTCATGACGTTGAACAATCAGACAGCGATCCTGAAAGTAGTTGATAACGAAGTATTCTTTACCACAAATGTCGAAGTCGATTCAGGCTCGGTCAACCAGAACTCGCAGATAGTGATCGATACCGATGTCAACACCGTGCCGGTCGGTATCGTCATGTCGGTAACACCATATATCGATGAAGTGGAAACGGTAACCCTGAACATACGTCCGACCATATCAAGGATTATTAATTTTGTAGATGATCCTAACCCGTTACTGGCTGATGCCGGCGTTGTCAGCCAGATACCGGTATTGCAGGTACGCGAGATCGAGACCATGCTCAAGGTCGATGATAGCGAGACGGCTGTGATCGGTGGCCTGATGCAGGATCAGATCAATAAGGAAAATCGTGGCGTGCCCATCCTGTCCAGCATCCCGCTGTTAGGCGCTTTATTCTCTTACACTGAAGAGGAGTATGTTAAGTCTGAACTGGTCATCTTTATCCGTCCGATAATCGTTGAAAACGCTAGCCTCGATGGTGACTTATCTGATTATAAGAAATACTTGCTAGAAGATATTCGTCAGGAAACATCGGATAAGTTAGCAGAGCAATAGGGCGCACAGGTAAGAATCATGAGTTTATTACTAGATGCCCTGAAAAAAGCCGCCGATGAAAAGCAGAAAGCAGCACAGGATGGGCCCACAGAAAGCATATCAACTTCTGAAGCAGCCGAGCCTGTAGCTGACGAGAAAGAAGCTGAGCTGAGATTACAGGCTAGTGACAATGAAAGGCGGTCATCAGGCGAGGCGGAAGAATTAACGCTCGATGTATTAGATGGCGAAGTGCTAGAGTCAGACGATAGCGCAGCGGCAGTGAAGGAGTTTGAGGCGGCCAAAGAAAGCACGGATGATGATTTACAGCTAGTAAAAGAAAAATCGCTAGACCCTCCCGAACAAAAATCATATACAGTCTCAGATGAAGCATTATCCATGCTCATATACAAGACGAACCGTGATGTCAAACATGGGAAACGCCTTGTCATATTCGGTGTACTGCTAGTTAGCGTCGTAATACTTGCCTCGGGTGCAGCCTACTATTACATGGATATGCAGTCAGAAATCGCAAATCTCGAACGAAAGCACCAGATCGCCATGCAGTCGATGCAGTCAAAGACCAGTAGAGAAAAAGCGCCGGCGCAATCGGAGATCATACGCAACCTGGTTAGTGAAGCGCCTTTCGAAGAAAAGGTGCAGTATGCGAAAAAACGCATATCTGACGTGCCGGTTCGAGCAAAGAACTCACAGAAATCACCCGTGGTTGCTTCGGGCAAAGCTGGAAATGAAGCAGGGACAGTATCATTTCAGAAAACCAATAAGGCGGATCCTATTGCAGCAAAACTGGATCAGGCATGGCAGGCTTACGATGATGGTCGCTATAGCGATGCTAAAAAGTTGTATGGTGAAGTCCTGAAGAAAGAGGGAAGTAACCGTGATGCGCTACTTGGTCTTGGCGCTATGGCGGTCATCGAAAAAAATTACCCGGCAGCAAGAGATATATACATGTCATTGCTGAGGCAGGATCCGCGAGACCCGATCGCGATAGCTGCCATCGCAAGTTTAAAGAGCGATCCAGTTTCTTTACAGGCTGATGAAGCCTTTCTGCAGAATATGCTGTCGAAGAATCCTGATGCGGCGCACCTGAACTTTGCCCTTGGTAACGTCTATGCGCAACAGCAGAAGTGGAAGTCGGCACAGCAATCATATTTCAATGCATGGCAGCAAGATATCGAAAATGCAGATTACATCTTTAACCTCGCTGTAAGCCTGGACCAGTTAGGGAAGCCTGAGCAGGCGGCCAACTTCTATAGCGAGAGCCTGAGTAAATCGAAAAATAAACAGGTCAGTTTTTCACGCGAAGCCGTGCAAAAGCGGATAACAGAACTATCTGGGTCATAGATTGATGAACGCACCGAATGTCATCGATGTTAAACGTAAGCTCGGGCAGCGGTTGCTCGAGAAAGGGCTGGTCACTATCGATCAGTTAGACATCGCGCTGACTGAGCAAAAGAAAAATGGCCGGCTGCTCGGTGAGGTGCTGGTCGCTTTAGGCTTCGTCTCAGAATCTATCATGCGAGATGTCCTGAGCCAGGTGCTGGGGATCGCCAGTGTAGATCTCGCCAGTGTCGTTCCTGATATGGTCGCGCTCGACCTTGTCAACAAGGAGGCTGCAGAGAAATATACGGTCGTACCCGTGAGTTTCGATGACGAGTCGAAACGCCTGAAAGTTGCGATGAAGAACGCATCAGACCTGACCATCCTCGACCGTCTGCACGCATTGGTCGGCAGGAAGATCGAGCTGGTCCCGATGGTTGCCGGTGAAGGTGAGATCAAAAAAGCGATCGACCAGTTTTACGGTTATGAACTATCGGTCGACGGAATCCTGCGTGAGATAGAGACTGGCGAGATTGATTATCGCAGTCTCGACGCCACCGAAGATGAATACAGCCAGCCCTTAGTACGTCTGGTCGATGCAATCCTGGCCGATGCCGTCAAACGTGAAGCCTCGGATATTCACTTTGAGCCGGAAGAGGGTTTCCTGCGCTTGCGTTATCGTATCGACGGTGTGCTGAGACAGATACGTAGTCTGCATAAAGATTACTGGTCTGCGATCGTGGTCAGATTAAAAGTTATGTGCACCATGAACATCGCAGAAACACGTATCCCTCAGGATGGCCGTTTGAGCTTACAGGTGCAGGGGCACCGCGTAGATTTTCGTGTATCGGCCCAGCCGACGACGCATGGTGAAAATATAGTGCTGCGTGTACTTGATCGTGCAAAGGGTATTGTACCGATGGATGACCTCGGTATCCATGAAGATACCCTGAACGAGTTAAAGATGATGATGGCACGACCGGAAGGGATCATCCTGGTAACCGGGCCTACCGGTAGCGGCAAGACGACGACCTTGTATTCACTGCTGAACTACGTGAAGTCAGAGCAGGTAAACATCATGACGCTGGAAGACCCCGTCGAATATCCCATGGACATGATCAGGCAGACGTCTGTCAATGAGGTCGCGCGTATGGATTTTGCTAACGGCATCCGTTCAATGATGCGCCAGGACCCGGATATTATCCTGGTCGGTGAGATACGTGATGAAGATACCGCAGATATGGCGTTTCGTGCTGCCATGACCGGCCATCAGGTACTATCTACGTTGCACACTAACTCGGCCATCGGCACATTTCCACGACTGCTGGATATCGGCGTGCTACCAGATATTATGACAGGCAATATTATCGGAGTGATCAGCCAGCGATTGCTCAGGGTGCTGTGCCCGCACTGTAAGGAGGAAAAACAGCCGAATGAGATCGAGAGCAAATTACTCGACCTTGAATTTGAAAGCAGCAAACATAAAATTTATGAAGCTGGTGGTTGCAGCCATTGTGACAATACCGGGTACAAGGGACGCCTGGCAATCATCGAGGCGCTACGTATCAATAGTGAGCTGGATGAGCAGATAGCAAAGCGTGCGACTCTGGGAGAACTGAAGGCAACAGCAAAGTTGACCGGATACAAGACCCTGGCGGACGATGCTATCAGATGTGTCCTTGAAGGGAAGACCTCGCTCACGGAAGTGTCGCGCGTCATCGATTTAACACAGCGGCTTGTGTAACTGCATTACAGGTAACGATCGTGCCGGATTATAAGTTCAGAACAATCGATTCAGCGGGAAAGATACGTAACGATACCATGGTTGCGAGTAATCCTATGGAGCTTGAAAAGCGTCTCGGGAGCATGGGCTTCGATCTGCTGAGCTACAAAGAACAGAACAAAGCTGGCAGGAGCGCGTTTCATAGTAAGAGTATCAGCAGGCGTGACCTGATCAATTTCACTTTTCATATCGAACAGTTAATAAAATCAGGCGTGCCGCTGATCGACAGCCTGAAAGATATCCGCGACAGCCTTGATTACAGCCACTTTACTGATATCCTGCAGACCATTATCGATGATATCGAAGGTGGTAAGACGCTGTCACTGGCACTGGCTGAGCATCCGGTGGTTTTCGATAATGTCTATGTCACACTGGTAAGAATCGGAGAAGAGACCGGGCAACTTGCTGAAGTATTGAAAGATCTTGGGGAAACTATCCGGTGGCAGGATGAACTTGTGTCGCAGACAAAAAAAATCATGATATACCCGGCCATCGTCTCTGTTATCGTACTGATGGTAGTGGCATTCCTGATGATATACCTGATGCCCCAGTTACTGCCCTTCATCAAGAATATTGGGTCAGATATCCCGTTGCATACACAGATACTGATCGATGTCTCTAATATATTTGTGAAGTACTGGTACCTGATATTCAGCGCGCCATTCGCTATCTTTTTTGCTGTGAAATTTGCTGCAAAAAAGAACCACGATCTCAAGTATTTTCTTGATGGCCTGAAGTTGAAGCTGTGGATCTTCGGCCCATTGATGACGAAGATTAAACTGGCGAGGTTTGCGAACTACTTCGCGATGATGTACAGCTCAGGTATCACCGTACTTGACTCGCTCAAGATATCTGAAGATATGGTGGATAACATGGTGCTGGAAGACTCGATCAATAAAGCGAGGATTAGTATATCTGAAGGCATAATGATAAGTAAAAGTTTTGAAATGGTAGGCGTTTTCCCGTCGATGATCGTGCGTATGTTAAAGGTGGGTGAAGATACCGGCGCCATGGATGAAGCCTTGCTCAATGTCAGCTACTTCTATAATCGTGAGGTTAAGGAATCGATCGAAAAGATAGAACCG
>SWCD01011989.1_pt1 | contig 54111 bp, 48 predicted proteins | sample 4693011 | NCBI WGS metagenome assembly SWCD01 (sample SAMN10267278, study PRJNA491770) | bioreactor metagenome | isolation source: DHS bioreactor inoculated with marine | place: Japan: Omine Ridge, Nankai Trough
GGGGGGGGCGAGCGGGGTGTGCCGCTGGCTGGACCCTCCAGCGACCTTGGCGCACAAATTAGTGCGCCTCAGATCAGTGCGCCCCAAATTAACGTGCCCCAAATTGACGTGTCCCCCGCCTTGCGCGGGACAAACAGCGGCCCGACGCCCTTCCGCCACGACTTGCCCCACGCCCCGGCGGGGCAGGTGGTGGGCCTGCTGGGCGGCTCGTTCGATCCGCCGCATGAGGGGCACGCCCACATCACCCGGGAAGCCATGCGCCGGTTCGATCTGGACCGGGTCTGGTGGCTGGTCTCGCCGGGCAATCCACTGAAACCCGACGGCCCGGCCCCCATCGACCGCCGCGTCGCGGCGGCCCGGCAGATTATGGATCACCCGCGCGTGACCGTGACGGATATCGAGGCGCGGATCGGCACCCGTCACACCGCCTTCACTTTGCGCCGTTTGCGCAGCCTTTATCCCGGCGTCACCTTCGTCTGGCTGATGGGGGCGGACAACCTGGCGACCCTGCATCGCTGGCAGAACTGGCGCTGGATCATGGAAAATGTGCCCGTGGGCGTGATCGCCCGTCCGGGCACGCGGACGGCGGCGCGGTCTTCGGCGGCGGCGCAGCAATACCGGGACCGGATGCTGCCCGAGGGGGCCTCGCGGTTGTTGCCAAGCACCCAGCCGCCGGCATGGTGCTTTGTGAACGTGCCTTTGCACACGGCCTCGTCCAGCACGATCCGGGCCCGAGGTGAGTGGGCTTAACGGCGATGGTCCCCGCCGGGACCGGGCGTTCATCTGGCTTTAACACGGGCGCCACGAGACTGAAGCACGCGGAGTTGATCAGCCCGGATGGCAATCCGGCGCCGTCGGTGTTTTCCCTTTTGGCCGATCACGCTAGGTAACGCCTTCAGACGACGATCCCCGCAAGACGCACCGCTTGGTCATGGCGTTCGGGGCCCGTCAGACTGCAAAGCAAGACAAAAGGTTTGGGTCAGGTCCGATATGCTCAGAAGGAATTTCATCACCAGTCGCCGTTCGATATTGGCGGGTCTTGCAGCCAGCGTTGCCCAAGGGGCGCTGGCGCAAGAGGCCTCGTTGATCGCTCCGAAAACCTCGGCCCGGCCGCTGGCCCGCGGCGAAGAGGGGGTGGCCCGTCCGCGCCCCGCGCCGCCCCCGCTGCCCGATCTGGCCGAGGTCATCGCCGCCGCCGGTCTGAGCGGTCAGTTCAGTTGCGTCGTGGCCGATGCGATCACCGGCGAGGTGCTGGAATCCTATCAGCCCACGCTGGCGCTGCCGCCGGCCAGCGTCGCCAAATCACTGACCACCCTTTACGCGCTGGATTCGCTGGGGCCGGGATACCGGTTCAAGACCCGCGTTCTGGCCACCGGCCCCACGGTCGAGGGCATCATTCAGGGCGATATCGTGCTGGCGGGCGGCGGCGATCCGACGCTGGAGGCCGACGGGCTGGCCACTTTGGTCGCCAAGCTAAGCCAAGCCGGGATCGAGGGCGTCACCGGGCGCCTGATCCTTGTCGATGCCGCCCTGCCGCGCCTGCGCCATATCGACAGCGATCAGCCCGATCACGTCGGCTACAACCCGGCGATCTCGGGTCTGAACCTGAACTTCAACCGGGTCTTCTTCGAATGGAAGCGCGACAGCGACGGCTATGACATCGTGATGGAGGCAAGGGCCGAAGGCGTGCGCCCCTCGGTCGACATGGCGCGGATGCGCGTGGTCGACCGCTCGGTCCCGATCTACACCTATACGGCGCTGGGCGGGCGCGACGACTGGACCGTGGCCAAGGGCGCGTTGGGCAAGGGCGGCGGGCGCTGGCTTCCGGTGCGCAACCCCACCCGTTATGCCGGCGAGGTGTTCCGCACGCTGGCACGGGACAAGGGCATCACCCTTCCCGCCCCGCAAGAGGGCGACATGCCAGCCAGTGCGCGGGTGCTGGCCGAACGCTCCAGCGCGGATTTGCGCCGCATCCTCAAGGACATGCTGAAATATTCGACCAACCTGACCGCCGAGACGGTGGGCCTGTCGGCCAGTCAGGCCCGCGGGCTTGCGGTGACCTCGCTGACCGAATCCAGCGCGGCGATGAACCAGTTCCTTGCCAGCCGCTACGGCATGGACGGCGCGGCACTGGTGGATCATTCGGGACTGGGCGAGGATTCGCGGGTGACGAGCTTTGCAATGGCCACGGGCCTTGCCCGGGCCGGTCATCAAGGGCCGCTGCCGGACCTGATGAAGCCGGTCACGCCGCGGGACGAGAACGGCAAGGCCGTGTCAAACTCGCGGGTGCGAATTCAGGCCAAGACGGGCACGCTTAACTTCGCCTCGGCGCTGGCGGGATACATCAGCGCCCCCGGCGAGCGTGAGATGACATTCGCCATCTTCTCGGCCAATCTGGAGGAGCGGGCCAAGATCCCCAAGGAAGACCGCGAACGGCCCGAGGGCAGCCGCGCCTGGAACGCCCGCTCGCGCCGGTTGCAGCGCAAGCTGCTGACCCGCTGGGCCAAGCTGCCGCTGGATACGCGCGAGTCGCGGGACACGGCCGAGGCTTTGGATAACGCGGTTGCCCCCGAGCCCGCAAACACCGCGAACACTGCGATCAGCCCGGGCACCCCGGGCACGGCCAGCATCGCGGCGGAATAAACAAAGGCGCGGACCGGGCAAACGGTCCGCGCTTTTTTCATTCGGGATTCATTCGGCGGAAAGCGCCCCGAGGGTCGGCTGCGATCAGTCTGGGCTCAGCTCAGCTTGCCGGCCAGCGCCGCGTCGATCAGATCGGCGGTCTCGGTCACGCCATATAGGGCGATGAAGCCGCCGAAACGCGGGCCTTGGGTCGCGCCCAGAAGCACCTCGTAGATGGCCTTGAACCAGTCGCGCAGCGGCTCGAACCCGTGCTCTTTGCCGACGGCGAAGACCAGCGACTGCAGCTCTTCGGCGTCGTTCGTGCCTTGCCACTCGCGCAGACGGGACGACAGATCGGCAAGGGCCGCACGCTCGGCCTCGTCGGGGGCGCGGTAGGTTTTCGCCGGGCGCACGAAGTCGGTGTAATAGCGCACCGCATAATCGGCGGCATTGTCCAGATCCGGGTGGCTTTCGGGCGTGGCCTCGGGGGCGTAGCGGTTGATAAAACCCCACAGCGCCGCCTTGTCCTGCGCCGAGGCCGCCGAGGCCAGGTTCAGCAGCATGGCGAACGGCACGGTCAGGGTCGAGGCGGGCGGGGTGCCGCCGTGGACGTGCCAGACGGGATTGGACAACTGCGCCTTCAGGTCCTGATCGGGGAAGGCCCGCAACTGCTGGTGATATTCGTCCACCGCCTTGGGGATCACGTCAAAATAAAGCCGCTTCGCGGTCTTGGGCTTTTGATACATGAAATACGACAGCGACTCGGGCTGGGCATAGGTCAGCCATTCTTCCATCGACAGGCCGTTGCCCTTGGACTTCGAGATCTTCTGTCCCTGGTCGTCATTGAACAACTCATAAGACAGCGACTCGGGCGGGGTTTCGCCAAGGGCGCGGCAGATCTTGGTGGATTGGGTGACCGAGTCGATCAGATCCTTTCCCGACATCTCGTAATCCACGCCCAGCGCGGCCCAGCGCAGCGCCCAGTCGGGTTTCCACTGCATCTTGACGTTGCCGCCGGTGACGGGGATCTCGACCCGCTCGCCGTCGGGCTCTTCATAGGTGATGGTGCCCTTGGCGACATTGCGTTCCAGCGTGGGCACCTGAAGGACATGGCCGGTCTTGGGGCTGATCGGCAGGAAGGGCGAATAGGTGGCCTGACGGTCGGCGCCCAAAGTGGGCAGCATGATCTCCATGATCTTGTCGAATCGCTCCAACGCGCGCAGCAGCATCGTGTCGAGCTTGCCGGTGGTGTAATACTCGGTGGCCGAGGCGAATTCATATTCGAACCCGAAGCTGTCCAGAAACGCGCAAAGCCGCGCGTTGTTGTGCTGGGCAAAGCCCGCATGGGTGCCGAAGGGATCGCGGACGCGGGTAAGGGGCAGGTTCAGATCCTGCTGCATCTGCTCTCGGTTGGGCACGTTACCGGGCACCTTGCGCAGGCCGTCCATGTCATCGGAGAAGCACAGCAGCTTGGTGGGAATGTCCGACATCGCCTCGAACGCGCGGCGGACCATCGTGGTGCGCGCGACCTCGCCGAAGGTGCCGATATGCGGCAGGCCCGAGGGGCCATAGCCGGTCTGGAACAGCACGTAGCCCTTTTCGGGCGGGGCCTTGGAATAGCGTTTGACCAGTCGGCGGGCCTCTTCAAAAGGCCAGGCTTTCGACGACATCGCAGCTTCACGCAACTCGGACATTTTGATCAGACTTCCGGTCAATTCGTGGACCCCGTGCCCACAATCGGACCACTCCCTATTGCCGTGGCGCGTGGGCGTCAATAATTTGAGGGGACAGAGCCAATCAAGAAAGGCGATCCCGTGCCCGATACACCCATCCAGCTTAGTCCGCAGGACTGTCTTGTCGCCCTCATGGTGGCGGTCTCGGCCTCGGACAAGACGATCCGCACGTCCGAGCTGCTGTCGATCGAGCGGATGGTGAACTCGCTTCCGGTCTTCGCGGATTACGACGAGAGCCGGATGAAGGCCACCTCGGTCACTGTGCTGGACCTGTTCGAGGAAGAGGACGGTCTGGACACCCTGTTCGGAATGATCCACGACAGCCTGCCCGAGCGGCTTTACGAGACGGCCTATGCGCTGGCCTGCGACGTGGCCGCCGCCGACGGTCTGCTGGAAGAGACCGAGCTGCAGTTGCTGGCCGAGATCCGGTATCAGCTGGACATCAACCGCCTGCACGGAGCGGCCATCGAACTCAGCGCGCGGGCCCGGCATATGACGCTGTAGCGCGTCATGGCGGGGACGGAGGCCGGTCGGGCGGCCGGTCGGCGGTTAACGCTGTTTTAAGCCCGACCTGCTAGACCCCCGGCGTCCGGGCAGCGCGTCCGGCTTTTCCGAACATCGACATTCGAGTTCTGGACCGGCCCGGTCCGCCTCTTGTCTGCTGCGCGGAGAAGCTGCGCCCGGCCACCCGAGGCGCGCGCCCCTCAGCAAGGGGAACGATGATACATGGCCAGCACCACGCCTTCAAACCTGATGCCGCCACCTTTCGAGGACGGTCTTGCCGTCTATTCCAGCGGCGACGGCACGCCCGGATCGCCCAATTACGACGGCGCGGCCAATGCAGCACTGGTCACAGGGGATCAGGATTTCGGCTCCTGTCTTGAGATGCAGAAGACCCAGACCGTGCAAAAGCTGCGCTATACCGGCGAGACGCCGCTGCTGCCGGGCTGCTACCTGAAAATCAGCGCAAGGGTGAAGGCGATCAGCGGCAACCTTCCCAGCCTGCGGGTTGCGGGCTGGGCCGGCGGGGCAGGCGGGGCCCATGTCGCCGGCCTGACCGAGGTGGCAAGCGCCGTCACCCTCGACACCTATGGCAAGGTCGTCACGATCGAGGCGATCGTGGGTTCGGGCGCGCGCACCGGGGTCGAACTGGCATGGGGCACCCAAACGCTTTACGGCCATTTCGGACTGGACCTGACCGGCCCCGACGGCGGGCTGATCCGGATTGACGATCTGCAGATCACCGATGTGACCCAGAGCTTCCTGCGCGAGATGATCGATATCGTCGATGTGCGCGACTATGGTGCGCTGGGCGATGGCAGCACCGACGACAGCGCGGCGTTCGAGGCCGCCGATCAGGCCGCCGAGGGGCGCACGGTGCTGGTCTCGGACGGGGTGTTCCGGCTGAACAGCAACGTGACCTTCGACAGCCGCGTGCGTTTTCAGGGCACGGTCACCATGCCCGACAGCGCGGTGCTGTCCCTGACCCGGAACTTCGACCTGCCGGCCTATATCGACGCTTTCGGGTCTGAACAGCTTGCGTTTCGCAAGGCGTTTCAGGCGCTGCTGAGCTATTCGGACCATGAAAGTCTGGACCTTGGCGGACGGCGCATCGACGTGGACGGCCCCATCGACATGCAGGCCGCCGCTTATGACAAGACCTCGTGGGCGATCCGCCGGGTGATCCGCAACGGCCAGTTGAACGCGATCCCGGGCAGCGGCTGGGCCCCGGATCAGGTGGTGGCGAACGGCACCTATTCGACCTCGGCCAACACGACGCTGTCGAACGTGGCGGGGGTGGCCAATATCGCCGTCGGATCGCTGGTCGAAGGCAGCGGCGTGGGCCGCGAGGTTTACGTGCGCGACCGCAACGTCGCCGCCGGCACCCTGACCCTGAGCCAGCCGCTTTATGACGCCGCCGGCACCCAAAGCTATACCTTCACCCGGTTCAAATACATGCTTGATTTCAGCGGGTTCGAGTATCTGGCCAAGTTCGGGATCGAGGACGTCGAATTCCAGTTGGACGGTCTGGCCTCGGGGATCGCGCTGGCGCGCGAGGGGGTGACCTTCCACCTGCGCGACTGCTTTCTGACCAAGCCTGCGGACAGGGGCATCAGCTCGTTCGGGCGGGGGTGTCAGGGGATGCTGATCGACCAGTGCAACTTCGTGTCTTCGGAACAGCCGGCGCGGGTACAGGACCGGCGCACCATCGCCATGAACACCAACGCCAACGACGTGAAGGTGCGCGACTCGCGGATCGTGAAGTTCAAGCATTTCGCGGTGATGAACGGCGGCTCGCATCTGTTCGTGGGCAACCACTGGTTTCAGGGCGACGACGAAGCGGGCGGCACCCGGACCAGCGGTCTGATCCTGACGCAGCCCAACTGCTCGACCGTGATCACGGGCAATTACATCGACAACAACACCATCGAGTGGACCAACGAACACGACAGCGCCCCGTCCCATTCCAACGAATATTCCTTCGGGGCGCTGACGCTGACGGGCAACAACTTCTATTCGCTGAACTCGGGCAGCTGGTTCCGCTGGCTGGTGATCAAGCCCTACGGGCCGGGCCATTTCATCCACGGTCTGACCATGCGGGGCAATACGTTCAAGGCGGTGAACGGCAACCTCGAGCGGCCCGAGAAGGTCGACGACAGCATCGCCCCGCTGGACCGCACCCGCTTTCGAAACATCGTGATCGAGGCCAATACCTTCAACGGCATCGACCAGATCATCGGCAACCCCTCGGTGCAGTATCATGAGGAGAACAGCGCCTCGGACGCGTGGACGGTCGATTTCGCCGGCCCGCTTCCCTTTGGCGGCGCCGCCCGCACGGTCGAATCGGTGGTGCAGCACAACACCTTCCGCAATGCCGGCGGGACCAAGGTGTTTCCGGGTTGGAACGTGAACACCCAGCAGGGGGCGGGGCAGGACCAGTTGCGCCTGAACTGGTCCGAGCCGGTGACCGGCAAGGTCTGGGTGACGGCGCGTTGCGATAATCCCAACTGACGAGACGGCGCGGGATGTGCTAGGCTGGGGACGTTGGGACAGGCAAGGGAGGCTTGACCATTGACGGATCTGGATCTGCGCGCCCGCGCCGGCCTGCCCGACGCCCTGCGCAGCTTGATGGACGACTATCCGCGCGACGCATGGGAGACCCATCCGAATTTCACCGGCTTGGTCCAGTTCTGGCTGGAACGTCACATCATGTTCCGCCAGCTGGGCGAGATGATGGACAAGGACGCCCGCGACGTGCTGGACCGGCAGATGGACGGTCCGGTCTATGCCCGCCGTCTGGGACGGTTCGGCGGCATGCTGGTGCAACAGCTTCACGGCCATCACCAGATCGAGGATCTGCATTACTTCCCCGTCCTGCAAGGGCTGGAGCCGCGTCTTGGGCGCGGCTTCGACATGCTCGAGAAGGACCACGAGGCGCTGGACGGCATTCTGGCCGAGTTCGGGCAGGCGGCCAATGGCGCGATCCGTGCGACCTCGCCGGATCTTGGTGCGGGGTCGGGACAGGCGGGACCGGGCGCGGGCCCCTCGGACCGCAAGGCCGCCGCTGATTTCCGCGAGACGCTGATCGGCTTTCGCGCCTTGCTGGACCGTCATCTTGAGGATGAAGAGGATCTGATCGTGCCGGTCATCCTTGCCGCCGATCCCGGCGCGCTGGACTGACGCCTGCATGTCACCCGGCAGCCAAACCTAGAACTCGATCCACGTTCCGATCCGCAGCCCCGGCCTGCGCGGAGTGCGGGTGTTCACGATCACCCCAAGCTCGATGCTCAACCCCTTGGTCAGTTGGCGCACATGGGTCGGCACCAGCCGCAGGGTGGGGCGGTTGCCGGGGTAACGCGCGGCCTGCGCCTGAATGTACCACAGCCTGCCCAAGCGGGGGCGCAGGCCAAGGGTGGCGTCCATCTTCCAAGCGGTCTGCCGGGTTTCGGTGTGGTAAAGCGCGCTGGCGTCGATCGCCAGCCAGCCGGGTCCCGCCGGGGTGTCGAACCCGTGGCCCAGATGCAGGCCGGGGCGAATGACGGGACGCGCCCCGCCCATCTTGCGCCCGGTCTGGCCCGTAAGCCCGACCCCCATCGACCACGCGGTGCGGAAGGCGCCGCGGCTGCCGAAGGGGACCTTCAGAAAGAACAGCGCCTGCCAATCCCGCCCCGAGGCGCCGGTGGGTTTGCCCAGATCCAGCCCGACCGTTAGCCGTCCGGGCAGCCCCTGTTCAAGATAGAGGCCAACGTGGCCATGCCGCCATCGGTCCAGATCCGGCACCTCTTGCGACAGTGAGACAAAGTTGCGACCCGGATCGCGGGGCCATGCCCCGGCCAACAAGGGCCCGGCCATAACGGGCAGGCCGATCCCCAGACAGATCAGCGCGATCCGCAGATATGTGACAACGCGCGGTCCCATCCGCCCCCCTATGACTGACGCGCGGACCCCCGGCGCGGGGGCTGTCGCGATCAAGGGGCAAGCCTGCGGCCACGAGGGTTAAGGGGCGATTAAGCACGAACGTCGAAACGGAGCCGACAGGTTCTTTCTGCCACCCCGCAAACAGCCACCCGACAAGACCGGCTAGCTGGCTAGCCCTTGCGCCGCCGCTTGACGTTGCCGCCACGCATGCCACCGCGTCCGGCGGTCGAGCGCCCCGAGGACTTCTGTGCCGCGTCCACGGCCCGGTCCACCGCCTGTTGCCGCGCCAAGGGATCGTCGCTGACCACCAGATCGACGGTCTCAAGGCGCTTGACCTCGTCGCGCAGACGGGCGGCTTCTTCGAACTCGAGGTTCTCGGCGGCCTTGCGCATCTTGTCGCGCAGCCCGTCCAGATGGGCCTGAAGATTGGCCCCGGCCATCGGCGCGTCGATCTTGGCGGTGACGCGGTTCATGTCCACGTCGCCCTGATAGAGACCGGCCAGAATATCCTCGACGTTCTTCTTGACGGTGGCGGGGGTGATGCCGTGTTCCTCGTTATAGGCGATCTGCTTTTCGCGCCGACGCTCGGTCTCGCGCATGGCACGTTCCATGCTGCCGGTGATCCGGTCGGCATAGAGGATCGCGCGGGCGTCGACGTTGCGGGCGGCCCGGCCGATGGTCTGGATCAGCGAGGTCTCGGACCGCAGGAAGCCTTCCTTATCCGCGTCCAGAATGGCCACCAGACCGCATTCGGGAATATCCAGACCCTCGCGCAGCAGGTTGATGCCGATCAGCACGTCGAAGGCGCCCAGTCGCAGGTCGCGCAGGATCTCGATCCGCTCCAGCGTGTCGATATCGCTGTGCATGTAGCGCACCTTGATGCCCTGTTCGTGCATGTATTCGGTCAGATCCTCGGCCATGCGTTTGGTCAGAGTTGTGACCAGCGTGCGATAGCCGTCGGCGGTGACGCGGCGCACCTCGTCCATCAGATCGTCGACCTGAGTGCCGACGGGGCGGATCTCGATCACCGGGTCCAGCAGGCCGGTGGGGCGGATGACCTGTTCGGTGAACACGCCGCCCGCCTGCTCCAACTCCCACGAGGCGGGGGTGGCGCTGACGAAGACCGATTGCGGGCGCATGGCGTCCCATTCTTCGAACTTGAGGGGGCGGTTGTCCATGCACGACGGCAGCCGGAAGCCGTGTTCGGCCAAGGTGAACTTGCGCCGGTAGTCGCCTTTATACATGCCGCCGATCTGCGGCACGCTGACGTGGGATTCGTCGGCGAAGACGATGGCGTTGTCGGGGATGAACTCGAACAGGGTGGGGGGCGGCTCGCCGGGGGCGCGGCCGGTCAGATAGCGGGAATAATTCTCGATGCCGTTGCAGACGCCGGTGGCTTCCAGCATCTCGATATCGAAGCCGGTGCGCTGTTCCAGCCGCTGGGCCTCTAGCAGTTTGCCTTCGCCGACAAGCTGGTCCAGCCGCTGGCGCAGCTCTTTCTTGATCGAGGTCACAGCCTGCTGCATCGTCGGCTTGGGCGTCACGTAGTGCGAGTTCGCATAGACCCGGATCTGGTCGAACGTGTCGGTCTTCTCGCCGGTCAGAGGGTCGAATTCGGTGATGCTTTCCAGCTCGTTGCCGAAGAACGACAGCTTCCACGCCCGGCTGTCGAGGTGGGCGGGGAAGATCTCCAGACTGTCGCCCCGCACCCGGAACGTGCCGCGCTGAAACGCCTGATCGTTGCGGCGGTATTGCTGGGCCACCAGGTCGGCAATGATCTTGCGTTGGTCGTATTCCTCCCCGGCCTTCAGATCCTGTGTCATCGCGCCATAGGTCTCGACCGAGCCGATGCCGTAGATGCACGAGACCGACGCCACGATGATCACGTCGTCACGCTCTAGCAGCGCCCGGGTGGCCGAGTGGCGCATCCGGTCGATCTGTTCGTTGATCTGGGATTCCTTCTCGATATACGTGTCGGACCGCGCCACATAGGCTTCGGGCTGGTAATAGTCGTAGTAGCTGACGAAATACTCGACCGCGTTGTCCGGAAAGAAGCCCTTGAACTCGCCGTAAAGCTGCGCCGCCAGCGTCTTGTTGGGGGCAAGGATGATGGCGGGGCGCTGGGTTTCCTCGATGATCTTGGCCATGGTGAAGGTCTTGCCGGTGCCGGTGGCACCCAGCAGCACCTGATCCCGCTCGCCCGCCATCACGCCCGAAGACAGCTCGGCGACCGCCGTCGGCTGGTCGCCGGCGGGGCTGAACTCGGTCTCGAGCTTGAAGCGGCGACCGCCTTCCAGCTTCTTGCGGCTGCGCACATCCGGGGCAGGGGCGTGCATCACCGGCATCGAGCGGTCTGTGTGGGCATGGGGCATGGGCGAAACTCCTCAGCCCCATTACTTGAGCGCTTTCGCCCGGCAATCAAGGTGTTGTTGCCGGGCGAGTGGGGCGCGTCTGCGCCCGGTCCCGTATGAGGGGCCTACATCGCCTCGAACGTGCCGCAGGCGATCCGGTCGCCGGCGTCGCCCGCAGGCTGGCTTTCATAGTCGTCGGCCCCGGCATGGACGATGAAGCCCGCGCCGTCTTCGTCGTCGACCATGCCCATGTCCAGACCGGCCTTGAAGTAGGTGACGTTCACCATGCCGTCCGAGCCCACCATCACGTTGGGCAGATCGCCCGGATGCGGGCCGCCCTCGGCCATGACGCCGTGCTCTTTGTCGCCGGCCAGATGGCCGTCGGCGCTGGAGAAGTCGTCGGCGCTGCAATCCCCGGTCTGGTGGATATGCACGCCGTGTTCGCCTTCGGGCAGGCCCTCTAGTTCGAGCTTGACCATGGTCTGCCCCGAGGCGGTGGGCTGCAGCATGACGGTGCCGACGGCCTTGCCGTCGCGGTCCGTCAACTCGGCGCTCATGCCCTTCATGCCGTGCGCCGCGCCGTGGGCCATTCCTGCGCCTAAAGCGAGGGGCAGGGCAAGCGGCAGGGCCGCGGCCAGCAGAAACTTGCGTGTCCTCATAGCTCCGTCCTTTCCTGTTGGGGTGGTATCCGGTCAACTGCGGGGTCGCGGGGGCGGTTCCGCGCAGGGGCCCCTTACGACTGCCGCATAGCGACAATTCGCCATCCGGGCTGGCCGCGCGGCGGCGGCTCCTGTAGGGAACGCGCTAAAGGCGGCTTCCCCGGAAGCGGCCTGTTCGCCGTTGTCCTGCCCTCACATCCGGATCTTGCCCGTGGTCAAAGCCTCTCTTGCCCTGTTCACCGAGAATTTCGCCCGCAGCGGCACCACCGACTGGGGGCCCGCGCGCATCCGGATCGAGGTGCTGTCGGGCCTGACCGTGGCGCTGGCGCTGGTGCCCGAGGCCGTGGCCTTTGCCTTCGTCGCCGGTGTGCACCCGTTGGTGGGGCTTTATGCGGCCTTCATCGTGGGGCTTATCACGGCGCTGATCGGCGGTCGTCCGGGCATGATCTCGGGCGCGACGGGGGCGCTGGCGGTGGTGATGGTCAGTCTGGTGGCGCAGCACGGGGTCGAATACCTGTTCGCGACCGTGGTGCTGATGGGGCTGATGCAGATCGCGGCGGGCATCTTCCGGCTGGGCAAGTTCATCCGTCTGGTGCCGCATCCGGTGATGCTGGGCTTTGTGAACGGGCTGGCGATCGTGATCTTCATGGCGCAGCTGTCGCAGTTTCAGGTGCCGGGCTCGGCCACCTCGGCCAGCCACGGGCTGGCGTCGGGGCAGTGGCTGACGGGCTATCCGCTGATGTTGATGCTGGCGCTGGTGGCGCTGACGATGGCGATCATCTGGATCTTGCCGCGCTTTACCACCGTGATCCCGGCGCCCTTGGCGGGAATCGGGATCGTGGCGCTGCTGGTCATCGGCTTCGGGCTTGATGTGCCGCGTGTCGGCGATCTGGCGTCGATCCAGGGGGGGCTGCCGCCCTTTCACATCCCCACGGTGCCGCTGAACTGGGAAACCTTCGAGATCATCCTGCCCTACGCGCTGATCCTTGCCGCGATCGGCCTGATCGAAAGCCTTCTGACCCTGAATCTGGTGGGCGAGATCACCGGCGAGAAGGGCGGCGCCAGTCAGGAATGCGTGGCGCAGGGCGTGGCCAATACCGTCACCGGATTTTTCGGCGGCATGGGCGGTTGCGCCATGATCGGCCAGTCAATGATCAACGTGAAATCCGGGGGCCGCACCCGGCTTGCGGGCATCACCGCGGCGCTGTTCCTGCTAAGCTTCATCCTGTTCGCCTCGGGCCTGATCGAGCTTATTCCCTTGGCCGCGCTGGTCGGCGTGATGTTCATGGTGGTGATCGGTACCTTCGCGTGGCGCAGCCTGACGATCCTGCGCAAGATCCCCCTGACCGACGCGCTGGTGATGCTGCTTGTGACTGTGACCACGGTGCTGACCGACCTTGCCATCGCGGTTGTTGTGGGGGTCATCGTTTCGGCGCTGGCCTATGCGTGGAACAACGCGACCCGCATCCACGCCCGCACCAAGACCGGCCCCGATGGCGAAAAGGTTTATAGCATCGAAGGCCCGCTGTTCTTCGGCTCGACCCACGGCTTCGCCGAGATTTTCGACCCTGAAGGCGACCCCCAGCTTGTGATCGTCGACTTTGCCGACAGCCGTGTGGTGGACCAGTCCGCCCTGCAGGCGATCGAGGCGCTGGCCATGCGTTACGAGGCCGAAGGCAAGACCCTGCAACTGCGTCACCTGTCGCGCGATTGCCACCGTCTGCTGAACCGCGCCGGCCAGTTGGTCGCCGAAGCCGGGGACGATCCGGATTACGGTCTGGCCGTGGATTATGGCGTGCGGACCGGCACGCTGGGCGGGCACTAAGTTTCGCGACAAGTTTCGATCCGGTTAAGGCCGGGTCGAATTTCTGCTTTAGTTACGTAGACTTGTAAGTTCTATCAGCTTGTTTTCGCACAAGACGTGACGTAACTATATCGGGCAAGCAGCAAAAAGATGATGCCCAGTCGGATGTAGCACCCGCCTCACCCCCTCGCTCCCACATCTGACGGGCATCATCACCTTCCCCTCTTGAATTGCTCCTCTTGAATGGCGCGGCCTCCCGGTTTTCGGACTTCCCGTGTCCTGACCGCCCGTGTCCGGGCTTTCCGTGTCCTGATCGCCGCTCTTCCCGGTCTTGATCCCGCGCCGCGCTTGCGTGATAACGGACCGGCAAGCGGAGGATCATTATGCGCGCACGGATTTTTCAACCGGCCCGGACGGCCACGTCCTCGGGGATGGCCAAGACACGCAGCTGGTATCTGGAGTTTCTGCCCGCCGACGCCCGCGAGGTTGATCCGCTGATGGGCTGGACCAGTTCCGGCGATACCCAGTCGCAGGTGCGCCTGAAGTTCGATAGCTGCGAACAGGCGCAGGAATACGCCCGCGCCAACGGCATCGAGGCGGTCGTCATGTCCAGCCACAAGCGCCAGCCCAACGTGCGCAGCAACGGCTATGGCGAAAACTTCGCCACCAACCGGCGTACCGTTTGGACGCACTGACGTCTGGACCCACTGACCTCTGGACCCACGGGCTGGACGCAGGCGGCGGGCAAGTTGGACTTGATCTCGGACCGCTGCTCTTGCAAACAAAGCCCAGCGGTCCCGTAGCTCAACCGGATAGAGCACCTGACTTCTAATCAGGATGTTGGGGGTTCGAGTCCTCCCGGGATCGCCAATCTCTCGGCCACTGCCTGCGGATCTGGGCCTGCGGATCTGGCCTGCGGATCTGATCTGGGCGCGGGCCCCGTTCAGTCGAACTTGACCGAAACCTCGCCCAGCCCCGCGATCCGCCCTTCGACTGCGGTGCCGGCAGGCACATAGGGCAGCCCGTTCAGCGAGCCTGTGATCACGATCTGCCCCACCTGCAACGCGCCGTGGACGGGGGTGACAATGCGGGCAAGTTCGCAAAAGCTGTCATAGGCATCCTGTCCCGGCACGGGCGTCGGGCCATCCAGAATGACCTGATCGTCGAATCGCAGGAAGGCGTCGGCGCTGGTCGTGGAAATCTGCTGCCAGTCGCGCAGGTCCGGGCCAAGCACCAGCGCGCCGTTCAACTGATTGTCGGCCAGTTTCAGCGTGGCAGGGGCGTCCAGATCGTCCAACCGGCTGTCCACAACCTCGATCACCGGAAGCAGCGACAGGCAGTCGCGGGCGCGACTGGCGAAATCGGCGTCGGCGGGGTCGGGCAGGGGCGAGATCACGCGAAAGGCCAGCTCCAGCTCGACCCCGATGCGGCTGAAGGTGCGGGCGGGAAAATGTGCGGGCGCGTCCACGATATCCTTGGTGAATATCGGCGCAAGGATGCTGGGCTGGTCGGGCTTGCGGGCCACCTTGAACGCGCCGATGGCACCGGTGGCGCGGGCCACATGGCGCTGCACCTCATAGGCGTCCTGCATGCTTAGCGCGGGCACCTTGGAAATGGGAACAAGACGCCCGCCCGTCGGGGCCTCGCGGGCTGCCAGAAGGGCGCGGGCCAGATCCTGCGGGCCAGAGAGGCCCGCGGTATCCGAGGCGGTCGAGGCTGGCGTGGCTCTGGTCATGACGGATGGTCCTTGTGGGGCGGTCGGTGGCGTCCGGCGCTGCGGATCTGGCCGCAATGCGATTGAAAAACAGATACATCCGAGTTGGCCAGTTGACAACATTCGCGGCCTCTGACGGCCGAGCATGCCCTGTCCATCCCGCACGGTGGGGCAATTCCGGGTTCCTATCCGCGGGGCTTGCTGCCACTCTGCCGCCAAGGTGCGCCCCCCTTGGGCACGGCAGACGACAGGTGCGACATGAGCCATATCCTTGCCATCGATCAGGGCACGACCTCGAGCCGCGCGATCCTGTTCGACGCCGCGATGCGCCCCGTCGCCACGGCGCAGGAAGAGTTTCCCCAGCATTTCCCGGCCTCTGGCTGGGTCGAGCATGACCCCTCGGATCTGTGGTCCTCGACCGCGGGCACCTGCCGCAATGTGATCGAGCGTGCGGGCCTGAAGCCTGCCGACATCGCCGCCATCGGCATCACCAATCAGCGCGAGACGACGGTGGTCTGGAACCGCCACACCGGCCAGCCCATCCACAACGCCATCGTCTGGCAGGACCGTCGCACCGCCGCTCAGTGTCGTGCGTTGCGCGAGGCCGGGCACGAGGCGATGGTGACCCAGCGCACCGGCCTGCTGCTAGACCCCTACTTCTCGGGCACCAAGCTGAAGTGGATTCTGGATCATGTCGACGGCGCCCGCACCGCCGCCCGCGCGGGGGATCTGCTGTTCGGCACGGTCGATTGCTTTCTGATCTGGAAGCTGACCGGCGGTGCGGTGCATGCCACCGACGCCACCAACGCCGCCCGGACCCTGCTTTACGACATCCGCAAGGGCGGGTGGAGCCGCACGATCTGCGATCTGCTCGACATTCCCATGCAGATGCTGCCGCAGGTGCACGATTGCGCCGGCGATTTCGGCACCACGCGGCCCGATCTCTTCGGTCGCGCGATCCCGATTCTGGGCGTGGCGGGCGACCAGCAGGCCGCGACGATGGGGCAGGCCTGTTTCCATCCCGGCATGATGAAATCGACCTATGGCACTGGTTGCTTTGCGCTTTTGAACACCGGCGATGCGCCCTGCATGTCGCAAAACCGGCTGCTGACGACCATCGCCTATCAGTTGGACGGCAAGCCGACCTATGCGCTTGAGGGGTCGATTTTCGTGGCCGGCGCGGTGGTGCAATGGCTGCGGGACGAATTGCAGATGATCCGCGACTCCTCGCAGATCCAGTCGCTGGCCCAACGCGCCGACCCGGCGCAGGACGTGGTGCTGGTGCCCGCCTTCGTCGGACTGGGCGCGCCTTACTGGAGCGCCGAGAGCCGGGGCGCGATCTTCGGTCTGACAAGGGGCTCGGGGCCACCCGAGTTCGCCCGCGCGGCGCTGGAAAGCGTCGGCTTCCAGACCCGCGATCTGCTGGAGGCGATGCGGGCCGACTGGGTCGGGCAGGGCGCGGATCGTGCGGAGGGCCAAGCTGGGGAACACGTTGGCGCGTCCCCCATCCTGCGCGTCGACGGCGGGATGAGCGCCAGCGACTGGACCATGCAATTCCTGTCCGACATCATCGGCGCCCCCGTCGACCGCCCCGTCATTCAAGAGACGACGGCGCTGGGGGCGGCGTGGCTGGCCGGGATGCGCGCCGGGCTTTATCCCGATGCCGAGGGGTTCGCCAAAAACTTGTCGCTGGAGCGTCGTTTTCAGCCGGACATGGCCGAGACCGAGCGTCAGCGTAAATACGACGGCTGGAAGGCTGCCGTTCGCGCGACCATGAGCGTAACGTGACCGTCGGGCTTTAGGCTTCGCCGTCAAAGGGGCGGCGACGCGACGGGGCTGGCTCTGCCCCGCGCGGGGCGGTGAGGCTTGGGAAACAAGGGTTTGGAGGCGTCAGGATGCATGTTGGATTGATCGGGACGGGGGCCATCGGCCAAAGCCTTCTGACCGCGTTGGACGACGATGCCCATGACGTCGCCCGCCTGACGATCCTGTGCCGACCCGCCTCGGCGCAGGCTCTGCGGGCGCGTCTGGACGGGGGCGGCTCGCTGTCCCGCGCCGCGAAGATTGTTACCGATGCGGAAGCATTGGCCGGGACCGCCCCCGATCTGGTGGTCGAATGCGCCGGGCACAGCGCCGTGGCCGCCCATGTGCCAACGCTGTTGCGGGCGGGGATCGACGTGGTCCTGGCCTCGGTCGGCAGTCTGGCCGATGCGGGGCTGGAGGCCACCTTGCGCGATGCCGCCAACGCAGGAAACGCGCGGCTGATCCTGCCTGCGGGGGCGATCGGCGGCATCGACGTGATTTCGGCGCTGGCCCTGTCCGGCAAGCCGATGCAGCTGCATTACCGGGGCATCAAGCCGCCCGCCGCCTGGGCTGGCAGCCCGGCGGACACCCGGCTGGATCTGGCGGCGCTGACCGCGCCCACCGCGCATTTCAGCGGCTCGGCCCGGCAGGCCGCCGCGGCCTATCCCAAGAACGCCAACGTCGCCGCGACCCTTGCGTTGGCCGGGCCGGGGCTGGATGACACCACCGTCGAGCTGATCGCCGACCCGGAGGCGGGCGGCAATATCCACGACTATACCGTGACCACGCCCGACGCGCAGATTTCCATGCGGATCGAGGGCCGCCCCACCGAAGGCAACGCCCGCAGTTCGGCCACCACGATGTGGAGCCTGCTGCGCGAGATCAGCAACCGAAACCGCGCGGTGGTGACCTGACAGGAAGCTTCGCCGCGCCCTTCGGGCCTAGACCCGAAGCTGCGCGTCCAGCGCGGACAGCATGTCCAGACAGCGGCTCATCTGATCCAGACTGACGTATTCGTTGGCCTTATGCGCCTGCGCGATGGACCCCGGCCCGCATAGAACCGCGCTCATCCCCATCGACTGGAACAGGCCGGCCTCGGTGCCGAAGGCGACCACATCGGCGCCGTTGCTGCCCGTCAGTTCGGCCACAAGGGCGCGGGCCTCGTTTTCGGGCATGGGCTCCAACCCCTCGACCTCGCCGATCACGAGGGTCTCGATCATGGCGTCGGGGCTGACGCGGCGCATGGCGGGCAGCAGCACCTGATCGCGGTAGTGGTCGATCTGGTCCTTGACGAAATCGCGGTCGGCGGCGTTCACAGGGCGCATTTCCCAATCCACCTGACAGCGCCCGGCGATGACGTTGTGGGCCACGCCCCCCTCGACGCGCCCGATCTGGACAGTGGTCCACGGCGGATCAAACGGGCTGCTGGCCGGGGCGCGCCCTTTGAGATCCTCGCGCAGGTCCAGCAGCCGGGCGATGTAGCGGCTGGCGTATTCCACCGCCGAGACGCCTAGATCTGGCTGCGAGCCGTGGCCCTCAAGCCCATGAAATACCGTCGAATATTCGCAACAGCCCTTATGGCCTTCGATGATCCGCATCTCGGTCGGCTCGCCGATGATGGCCGCCGCCGGGCGGATGCCGGCCTGCTTCAGTTCGGTCACAAGCTGGCGCGCGCCCAGACAGCCCACCTCTTCGTCGTAGGTGAACGACAGGTGCAGCGGACGGCTGAGCGTGCCGCTGGCATAGGTGGGGGCCATCGCGACGCAGGCGGCGATGAAGCCCTTCATGTCGCAGCTTCCGCGCCCGTAAAGCCGCCCGTCGGCGCGGCGCATGGTGAAGGGGTCGCTGTGCCAATCGGGTTCCTGCGCCGGGACCACGTCGCTGTGCCCCGACAGGACGATGCCGCCGTCCGTCTCGGGGCCGATGGTGGCGAACAGATTGGCCTTGTGGCCCGTGGGATCGGTCATCATCCGGGTCCGCGCGCCAAGGCTGTCCAGCCGGTCGGCCAGATAGGCGATCATCTCAAGGTTGCTGTCCGCCGAGACCGTGGGGAAGGCGATCAGATCGTCCAGTATGGCGGTGGTGCGGTCCAGATCGGTCATGGTCTCTCCGTCAGTGGGCGGTTGGTTGGGGGCCGTGCGGGGCAGGGCCCGTCGCCCCGTTATTCCACGTCGCGCCACCCTGTCCAACCGTCACGTTCGCGCCCCGTGCGTTCGCCTTCGTCCTGTGCTAGATCGCATCGAAGGTCGGGCGCCACCGCGCCACGCCGCCCGATACGTTATGACAAGGAGGCCGGATGCTGAAGCTCGACGATCGCGATATCGCCATCCTGCGGGTGCTGTCGTCCGAGGGGCGCATCTCGAAGGCGGATCTGGCCAAGCGCGTGAACCTCAGCCCGACGCCCACGTGGGAACGTCTGCGCCGGCTTGAGGAGTCGGGCGTCATCCGCGGCTATCACGCCGAGCTTGACCCCGGCCTTGTCGCCAAGCAGGTCGAGGTCTTCGTCACCGCCGAGATTGAACGCCACCGCGCCGCCGATTTCGCCGCCTTCGAGGCCGCCATGCAGACCCATGACGAGGTGGCCGGCTGCTGGGCGCTGGGCGGCGGCTTCGACTACCTGCTGCAGATCCGGGTGCCCGACATCGACCGGTATCAGCGCTTCATGGATGAACTTCTGCAAGGCGATCTGGGGCTGGCGCGGTATTATACCTACATCGTCACAAAGCCCATCAAGCAGCCGGGCCGCGCGGCCCTGCCGGATCTGTCGGCCCTGCTGCCCGGCTAAGGCCCCCATCCCGACGATCCTGCCTGCGCCCAGCCTGCGAAACCGAAGGATCGCCTGCCACGGGTGCGATCTTCGGACGAACCCTCGGGCCAATCCGGGCCAGACTGGGGCCATCCCAACCCCCGGAGGCCCGTCCCATGAACGCCATCACCCCCACCGCCAAGACCGAAGCCCCCCTGCTGGCGCATCTGAGCGATCGTCGCCTGATGCGCAGCTTTTCCTATGTGAACGGGCGCTGGTGCGGGGCCGGCGACGGGTCCGTCCTGCCCGTGACCGACCCGGCCACCGGCGCGTGGCTGGGCGATGTGGCCTGCCTTGACGCCAGTGACAGCGCGGCGGCCGTCGATGCCGCCCAGACCGCGTTCGAGACATGGTCCGCGATGCTGCCGCAAGACCGCGCCGCCCTGCTGCGCCGCTGGTTCGAGCTGATGATCGAACACCGCGAGGATCTGGCCGTGCTGATGACCCTAGAGCAGGGCAAACCGATCAGCGAATCCCGGGGCGAGATCGACTATGCGGCCTCGTTCCTTGAGTATTTCGCCGAAGAGGCCCGCCGCCCGAACATCGAAGGCATCACCAGCCATCTGCCCGATGCCGAGGTCGAACTGTGGCGCGAACCCGCCGGTGTCGCGGCCCTTATCACGCCGTGGAACTTCCCCGCCGCCATGCTGACCCGCAAGGCGGGCGCCGCGCTGGCCGCGGGCTGCACGGTGTTGGCGCATCCGTCCTCGGAAACGCCGTTCTCGGCGCTGGCGCTGGCCGAATTGGCCGAACGCGCGGGCATCCCGGCGGGCGTGTTCAATGTGGTGACCGGGCAGGCGCAGACCGTGGTCAAGGCGTGGACCGACGACGCCCGCGTCCGGGTGCTGTCCTTCACCGGCTCGACCGAAGTAGGACGGCTTTTGTACGAACGCTCGGCCGCCACGATCAAGACGCTGGTGCTGGAACTGGGCGGCCACGCGCCGGTGCTGATCTTCGACGACGCCCCGCTGGACCGGGCCGTCACCGAAACGATCAAGGCCAAATTCGCCACCTCGGGGCAGGACTGTCTGGCCGCCAACCGGATCTTCGTGCAGCAGGGCTGCTATGACGCCTTCTGCCAGAAATTCACCGAGGCGGTCGAGGGGCTGAGCGTCGGCGCCGGTATGGATGATCCGGACATCGGCCCGCTGATGAACGAAAAGGCCGTGGCCAAGCAGGAGGCCCATGTCGCCGACGCGCTGGCCAAGGGTGCGCGGCTGCTTTGCGGCGGTCAGCGTCACGCCAAGGGGCCGCTGTTCTTCCAGCCCACCGTGCTGGCCGACGTGCCCGCCAACGCCGACATCCTGCACGAGGAAACCTTTGGCCCCATCGCCGCCCTCGTCCCCTTCGAGACCGAGGATGAGGTCGCCGCCCGCGCCAACGACACCGAATACGGGCTGGTCGCCTATCTGCACACCCAAGACCCGCGCCGCATCTACCGGCTTAGCCGGGCGCTGCAATTCGGCATGGTGGCGGTCAACCGGACCAAGGTGACAGGTGCGCCGATCCCCTTCGGGGGCATGAAGCAATCGGGTCTGGGCCGCGAGGGCGCGCGCTTCGGGCTCGAAGCTTTTACGGAAATCAAATACGTCTGCCGCGACTGGGGCTGATCCCCACGCGGGCGACATGCAAACGATCTGGCGGCCGGGGCCTTAAGGGGCCCCGGCGTCGTGACTGAAAAAGGAAAGACCATGCTGACGAACGACCAACTGGCCCAATGGGACCGCGACACCTTCTTTCACGCCTCGACCCATCTGGCCCAGCACGCCCGTGGCGAAACGCCCACCCGCGTCATCACCGGCGGCAAGGACTGCCATATCGAGGATCGCGACGGGCGCAAGCTGCTGGACGCCTTCGCCGGGCTCTACTGTGTCAACGTGGGCTACGGCCGCCCCGAGATCGCCGAGGCTATCGCCGATCAGGCCCGCGAGCTGGCCTATTACCACGCCTATGTCGGCCACGGCACCGAAGCCAGCATCACCCTTGCCCACATGATCCTAGAGCGTGCGCCCGATCACATGTCCAAGGTCTACTTTGGCCTCTCGGGCTCGGACGCGAACGAGACCAACATCAAGCTGATCTGGTATTACAACAACATCCTTGGACGTCCCGAGAAGAAGAAGATCATCAGCCGCTGGCGCGGGTATCACGGCTCGGGTCTGATGACCGGCTCGCTGACGGGGCTGGAGCTGTTTCACAACAAGTTCGACCTGCCGCTGGCGCAGGTGCTGCACACCGAGGCACCCTATTACTACCGTCGCGACGATCTGAACCAGACCGAGGCGCAGTTCACCCAGCATTGTGTGGACGCGCTGGAAGCGATGATCGAACGTGAGGGCGCCGACACCATTGCCGCCTTCATCGGCGAGCCTGTTCTGGGCACCGGCGGTATCGTTCCCCCGCCCGAGGGCTATTGGGACGCGATCCAGAAGGTGCTGAACAAGCACGACATTCTTCTGGTCGCCGACGAGGTCGTCACCGGCTTTGGCCGTCTGGGCACCATGTTCGGGTCCGAGCACTACGGCATGAAGCCCGACCTTATCACCATCGCCAAGGGGCTGACCTCGGCCTATGCGCCGCTGTCGGGCTCGATCGTGTCGGACAAGATGTGGAAGGTGCTGGAGCAGGGGACAGACGAAAACGGCCCCATCGGCCACGGCTGGACCTATTCGGCCCACCCCATCGGCGCCGCCGCCGGGGTCGCCAACCTGCATCTGCTGGACAAGCTGAACCTGATCCAGAACGCGGGCGAGACGGGGGGCTACCTGAACGCCGCCATGCATGACGCGCTGGACGATCACCCCCACGTGGGCCAGATCCGCGGCGAGGGGATGCTCTGCGCCGTCGAACTGGTCGAGGATCGCGACACGCGCACCTACTTCGACCCCTCCCGCAAGGTCGCCGCCGGCGCCGTGGGTGCGCTGTTCAACGACAGCGTCATCGCCCGGGCCATGCCCCAAGGCGACATCATCGGCTATGCGCCGCCCTTCTGCCTGACCCGCGCCGAGGCCGACGAGATCGTCGACAAGACCGTCAAGGCGCTGAAGACCGCCGGTCTTTAATCTGCCGGTCTTTACTCTGGGGCCGTCCGGGAAACCGGGCGGCCCGCTTCTGAACCCCACTGGCACCGGACGCCCGGCCTGCTATATGCCCCGTAGGCAGCCAGTAAGGAGATATGGGTGATGAAATTTCTGCACACGATGGTGCGTGTCCGCGATGTGGACGCCTCGCTTGAGTTCTATTGCGACAAGCTGGGGCTGGTGGAAACCCGCCGCGTCGAGAACGAGGCCGGGCGCTTCACGCTGATCTTCCTTGCCGCCCCCCAAGACCGCGACCGGGCCGAGGCCGAGCAGGCGCCGGAACTGGAGCTGACCTTCAACTGGGATGGCGACGAGGTTTACGAGACGGGCCGAAGCTGGGGCCATCTGGCCTATCGCGTCGGCAACATCCACGAGGCTTGCCAGAAGCTTATGGACGCCGGCGTCACGATCAACCGCCCGCCGCGCGACGGGCGGATGGCCTTCATCAAGTCCCCCGACAACGTCTCGATCGAATTGCTGCAAGAGGGCGACGCCCTGACCCCGGCCGAGCCTTGGGTCTCGATGCCGAACACCGGAAGCTGGTAGGGCGGCAAGGCCGCTTGGCCTGACGCGCACCGCCCCCTGTGCCCACATCGGCGTTCAGCATGCGGGCTGAAAGGCGGGGGCGTAGGGGCGCGGGGGCAAAGATGGCGTCGGCGGCGTGGGCAGCCGGCGCGGATCGTTACTTGTTGAAGATCGTGGTCATCGCGACTTGGGCGATGTCGGCGCGGTCGATGTTCATCCGGGCCAGCTCGGCGTCGGATTTCGCGTCCAGTTCCATGTAAAGACGGTGCGCGGCAAAGCCCGCGAAGATGCCCAGCGGATCAAACGACAGGTTGCGGGGCAGCAGCGCGCCGAAAAAGCTGCGCAGGTCTGTGGGGCGGGAATTGAGTGCGTTTTCCATCGTTTCTCCAATGCTTTGCTGCAGTGCAACATATTGACTGGAGGCAGGATATCAACGGCAATTGTGCCTGCGCAAAGCGGCGTTTCGCTCTGCGCATGGCTAAAGTTTCTGCACCTGCGAGGGTTTGTCGCGGCTCAGGTCGCCGCGACCGCGCCGAAGCGTTCGCGGATGAAGTCGCCCAGCTTGGCGTGATGGTCGAAGGCCAGCACATGGGGCAGGGTCTCGATCGGGGCCTTGCGGTAGCCCTTGGTGAACAGGGCGAAATCGACCCCCGCCGCGCGGGCGGTTTCGGTATCGACCTCGCTGTCGCCGACGAACAGCGTGTTGGTGGCCCCCAGCGATTTGATCGTGTGGGCAAGCGGCATCGGATCGGGCTTTTTGACGGACAGGCACTCTCCTCCGACCAGCATGTCGAAATGGTCCAGAATGCCGAAATGGTCCAGCACGGCGCGGGTGGCTTCCAACGGCTTGTTGGTGCAGACGCCCAGCCGGAAGCCGTCGGCGCGAAGCTGGTCCAGCAACTCGCGCACGCCGGGGTAAAGTTCGGTCAGGGTGACGGCGGCCTCGTAGATCTCGAAGAACCACTGGGACATGCGGGCGTGCAACTCGGGCGTCTCTTCGACGTCGGATGCCGCCAGCACGCGCGAGATCAGCACACCCACGCCGTTGCCGATGAAGCCGCGCACCTGTTCGAAGGGCAGGGGCGGCAGCCCCTCGGCCTTGAGCACCACCGCCGAGGCGGCATGGATGTCGGGCGCGCTGTCGATCAGCGTGCCGTCGAGGTCGAAGATGATGGCCTTCATGCGGAAACCTTCCATTTGATTGAGCAGCCCATCGAGGGCACCTGTTCGGCGGGGCCGTGGCCTGTTTCGGCCACCTGACGCATCGCCTCGTAAAGATCCCGGCGCAGATCGGCGGGCCCGGTGGCCTTGGCCGAAGCGTCCAGCCGTCCGCGATATTGCAGGCCCAGATCGGCGTCGAAGCCGAAGAAATCGGGCGTGCAGGCGGCACCGTAAGCCCGCGCCACGGATTGATCGGCGTCGTGCAGATAGGGGAAGGGGAAGGCGCGGGCCTCGGCCATGCCTTGCATCGCCTCGAAACTGTCGGCGGGGTAGGCTTTGGCGTCATTGGCGTTGATCGCCACCACGCCCACGCCCAACGGGGCCAGATCCCGGGCGTCGCGCAGGATCCGGTCCAGCACCGCCAGCACATAGGGGCAGTGATTGCAGATGAACATCACCAGCGTGCCCCGTGGGCCAGCCAGATCCGCCAGCCTGTGGATGCGGCCATCGGTGCCGGGCAGGGCAAAATCGGGCGCTTTCCAACCGAAATCGCACACTGGGGGGGTGACGGCCATGGGGCTCTCCTTGCGGGGCGGCGGGCGGGGCCTGCCGCGGTGTTGATTAGCGGCCCGACGGGGCCGGTCGTGGGGCGGCCCCGACCCATTGGCCGGGGCGGCGTGTCTTAGTCCGCCGGCACGAAACGGAAGCCGTCGTCGGTCTTTTCGGCGCGGCCGATGCCGGGGGTGGGCAGGTGGAAGCCGATCATCGGCATCTTGGCGCTGGCGATCTGGTCCAGCAGGGCCACGCGGGTGGCGATCCCCATCTCGGGGTCCTGATCGGCGCCCGACGCGATCCGGGGCCGTTCGAACGCGATGTGGTGGTTGCCGATGGCATCGCCCACGATCATCGCGCTTTCGCCGCCCAGATCGACCTCGAACGCCATATGTCCGGGGGTGTGGCCGAAGGTGCCGCGTGCGGCGACGCCGGGCAGGATCTCGGTGCCGTCGTCGAAGAACTCGATCTGGTCCTCGACCGCCTCGAGCCGGCGCTGCGCACCCACCGCGAACGAGGCGCGGGCCTCGCCGATGGTGTCCACCGTCTCGGGGTTCATCCAGTAATCCCACTCGGGCCGCCCGATCATATAGGTGGCCTCGGAGAAGACAGGCTCGTCGAAGTCATCCAGCAGACCCCACAGATGGTCGGGGTGGGCATGGGTGAAGACCACATGGGTCACGTCGGCGGGGGTCAGATCGACCGCCTCCAGCGCTTCGGTCAGCTTGCCGGCGCTGGGCATGAAATCGGGGCCGGAGCCCACGTCGAACAGCACCGCCCGGTCGCCGTCGCGCAGCAGGGTGACGTTGCAATCGGGCGTGTAGCTGTCGCCGGTCACCCCGTGTTTTTCCAGAATCGGCTGGACCGAGGCCGTGTCGACCCCTTCGCCCAGCAGAAAGCCTGCGGGCAGCACGAGGTTGCCGTCGCTCAGCGTGTCCAGCTTGCGCCCGCCGGCTTCCAGCGTGGCATTGGCCCATGCGCGGGTGGGCGCGAAGGGGCCAAGCCCGGCGGTCAGCAGCCCGGCAGAGCCGGTCCCAAGCAGTGTTCTGCGTGTAATTTTCACGGTCTATACTCCCAAACATTCCATGTCTGGAATATGGCCCGCCGGCAGAGGGGCTGCAAGCGCTGCCCCGCCGTGGGGCAGGGGGTTTGGGGGCCGACCGGACCGGGGGTTGGGCCGGGAGCTGGTCATGCCCCGGCGCGGGCGCTGCTGCCCGAGGCCTTCTGGGCGGGATCACGATCAACCTTCAGGCCGCCGTCGAAGACGCGGCTGGCGCGGATGTCGTCGCCGGTGATCGTCGACAGTTCCGACGCGTTGAGCGGGCCGGTCGCGGTCTGGAACAGCCGGTTGGCCTGACGCAGGCGGGCCCGGTCCAGCGCGTTGCGGATCGAGCGGGCGTTGGCGAAATGCGGCTGCTTGCGGCGCAGCGAGACATACTCGTGCAAAGCCTCTTGGGCGCTGTCGTCCAGCACGTAGTTCTGGTCGCCCAGCATGATGCCGGCGATGTCCTCCAGCTCGGTATCGGAATAGTCGGGGAATTCGATGTGATGGGCCACGCGGGACCGGAAACCGGGGTTCGATTCAAAGAACCGGTCCATGCGGTCGGCGTAACCGGCAAGGATCACCACCAGATCGTCGCGGTTGTTTTCCATGACCTGAAGCAGGATCTCGATCGCCTCTTGCCCGTAATCGCGTTCGTTCTCGGGGCGGTAGAGGTAATAGGCCTCGTCGATGAACAGCACGCCGCCCATCGCCTTCTTCAGCACTTCCTTGGTCTTGGGCGCGGTGTGGCCAATGTATTGGCCGACCAGATCGTCGCGGGTCACGGTCACCAGATGGCCCTTGCGGACATAGCCCAGCCGGTGCAGCAGATCGGCCATCTTCAGGGCCACGGTCGTCTTGCCGGTGCCGGGATTGCCGGTGAAACTCATGTGCAGGGTGGGGGTCTCGGTGGCCAGACCCATCTGGCGGCGGGCCTGATCGACCAGCAGCAGGGCGGCGGTTTCCTTGATGCGCTCTTTGACCGGGGCAAGGCCGATCATGGTGTCGTCAAGTTCCTGCAGAACCTCGCGGACGCCGCTTTCTTCAAAGGCAGCGGCGAGGTCCACACTGGTCGGTTTCTTCGGTGTATCGCTCATTTCGTTCATGTCTCGCTCCTTTGGTCGGGTGGCACCCGGACGGCCGGGCGTCCGGGTGCCGGGACTTTAACGGGGGACACCCGGGCGACATGCGCCCGGATGCCGGGTCGGGATCAGGCGTAGCGCGCGCCTTCGGGCTCGCGCAGCGCATAGCTTTCGATGGTGTAGCGCACGCTGCGGCCCTCGATCTCCTGACGGACCACGCGGAAGCCGGGCTCTTCCGCCGGGCGGTTCACGATGAAGCCCATGCGGATCGATTCCCAACCGTGGGTGGCGTCGAAGGCCAGCACGCGGATATATTTGCTGCCATGCTCTTTGCGGCACTCGTTGACCTCGTAGACCACGGCGGCGGCGTCCTTGTTGTCGAACATCGGGTGGCCCCACATTTCCCAGTAGGTGTTCCGGGGATGCGGATCGTCGGTGTATTCGACCGACACGGCCCAGCCGTTGTCGATGGCGTATTGCGCTTGGGTGCGGATATCGTCATCGGTGAGATCCGGCAGAAAGCTGAATTGTCCTTGTCTCAGTTTCATAGTTATTTCTCCTGTGATCTCTAGGGTTTAGGCCGTGACTTCCGGCGTCGGAGCGAAGTCCGGCGCGTCGGTGGATTCATAGTCGAAGGTGACATCTTTCCAGATTTCCAGCGCCTGCTTGAGCGGGGTGCAGGTGCGGGCGGCGTCGCGCAGGATGTCCTGTCCCTCGTTCCAGATGTCGCGTCCGGCGTTGCGGGCGAAGACCATCGCCTCAAGCGCCACGCGGTTGGCGGTGGCACCGGCTTCGATGCCGTGGGGGTGGCCGATGGTGCCGCCGCCGAACTGCAGCACGACGTCCTCGCCCAGATAGGTCAGAAGCTGGTGCATCTGCCCCGCGTGGATGCCGCCCGAAGCGACCGGCATCATCTTGTTGAGCGAGGCCCAGTCCTGATCGAAGAAGATACCGTTCTCCAGCGCGGTGGGGTTATATTCCTCGCGGAAGATGTCGTAGTAGCCCTTGGTGGTGGCCGGGTCGCCCTCGAGCTTGCCGACGACGGTGCCGGCGTGCAGGTGGTCGACGCCCGCAAGACGCATCCACTTGGCGATGACGCGGAACGACACACCATGGCTGCGCTGACGGGTGTAGGTCGAGTGACCGGCCCGGTGCAGGTGCAGGATCATGTCGTTGTCGCGGGCCCATTTGGCCATGGACTGGATCGCCGTGTAGCCGATCACCAGATCGATCATGATGATGACCGAGCCAAGCGATTTGGCGAACTCGGCGCGCTCGTACATCTCTTCCATCGTGGCGGCGGTGACGTTCAGGTAGGTGCCCTTGACCTCGCCGGTGGCGGCCGATGCGCGGTTGACGGCTTCCATGCAGTAGAGGAAGCGGTCACGCCAGTGCATGAACGGCTGGCTGTTGATGTTCTCGTCATCCTTGGTGAAGTCCAGACCGCCCTTGAGCGCCTCGTAGACCACGCGGCCATAGTTGCGGCCCGACAGGCCCAGCTTGGGCTTCACGGTGGCGCCCAGCAGGGGACGGCCATAGGCGTTCAGACGCTCGCGCTCGACGACGATGCCGGTGGCGGGACCCTGAAAGGTCTTCACGTAGGCGACGGGCAGGCGCATGTCCTCAAGACGCAGGGCCTTGAGCGGCTTGAACCCGAAGACGTTGCCGATGATCGACGCGGTCAGGTTGGCGATCGAGCCGCCCTCGAACAGGTCCAGATCATAGGCGATGTAGGCAAAGAACTCGCCCGGCGAGTTCGGCACCGGGTCCACCCGGTAGGCCTTGGCGCGGTACTTGTCGCAGGCGGTCAGACGGTCGGTCCAGACCACGGTCCATGTCGCGGTAGAGCTTTCGCCAGCAACGGCGGCGGCGGCTTCGACCGCATCCACGCCATCCTGAGGGGTGATGCGGAACAGCGCGATGATATCGGTGTCCTTGGGCTGGTAGTCCGGTTCCCAGTACCCCATCTGGGCGTATTTCATCACGCCGGCAGAGTACCGCTTTTTCGCATCAACGACGGTTTTGTTATCGTCCAACATTTTCAGGTCCTTCCTGTTGAGAATTAAGCGGCCTTGGGGGCAGCGATTTGCGGGTCAAGCGCGCCACTGGCGTAGCGCTTGGCCATCTCGTCCATCGAGACGGGCTTGATCTTGCCGGCCTGACCGGCTGTGCCGAACCGCTCGAAACGGTCGCGGCACAGGTCTTCCAGTTCCTTCATCGCGGGGATGAGGAACTTGCGGGGGTCGAACTCGGTAGGGGTGCCGGTGGCGACCTTGCGGAATTGTCCGGCCATGGCCATGCGGCAGTCGGTGTCGATATTGACCTTGCGCACGCCCATGCGGATGCCGCGCTCGATCTCTTCGACGGGCACGCCGTAGGTCTGGGGCATCTCGCCGCCGTTGGCGTTGATCAGATCCTGCAGCGCCTGCGGCACGCTGGACGAGCCGTGCATGACCAGATGGGTGTTGGGCAGCTTCTGGTTGATCTGGCGGATCGTCTCCATCGACAGGATGTCGCCGTCGGGCTTGCGGCTGAACTTGTAGGCGCCGTGGCTGGTGCCACAGGCGATGGCCAGCGCGTCGCATTTGGTGCGGGCCACGAAATCCACCGCCTGATCGGGATCGGTCAGCAGTTGATCCTGGCTCAGCTTGCCGACCGCGCCCGAGCCGTCCTCTTCGCCGGCCTCGCCGGTCTCGAGGCTGCCCAGCACGCCCAGCTCGCCCTCGACCGAGGCGCCGACGGCGTGGGCGGTTTCGGTGACGCGCTTGGTGATGTCGACGTTGTAGTCATACGAGGCAGGGGTCTTCATGTCCTCTTCCAGCGAGCCGTCCATCATCACGCTGGTGAAGCCGTGGCGGATGGCCGAGAAGCAGGTCGCCTCGTTGTTGCCGTGGTCCTGATGCATGACGACGTGGGTGTCGGGGAACATCTCGGCCAGCGCCTGCACCATGTGGCGCAGCATGATGTCGCCGGCATAGGACCGGGCGCCGCGGCTGGCCTGCAGGATCACCGGCGCATCGCAGGCGGCGGCGGCTTTCACGATCGCCAGACCCTGTTCCATGTTGTTGATGTTGAAGGCGGGCACGCCATAGCCATTCTCGGCGGCGTGATCCAGCAACTGTCGTAGGGTGATAAGTGCCATTCGGTCGTCTCCTTATGCGGCTTCAGGCGGCTTCAGGCAGCGCGGGCGGCGCGTTGCAGGGCGGCGACGCCCGGCAGGGTCCGGCCTTCGAGCCATTCGAGGAATGCGCCGCCGGCGGCGGACACATAGGTGAAATCCTGTGTGGCGTTGGCGGCATTCAGCGCGGCCACGGTGTCGCCGCCGCCTGCCACCGCGGTCACGCGGCCCTCGGCGGCCAGCTTTCCTGCGTGGGCGGCCAGCCGGGTGGTGGCCCGGTCAAAGGGCGGCACCTCGAACGCGCCCAGCGGGCCATTCCACAGGATGGTGGCGGCGTCCGACAGCGCATTCTCGAACGCGCGTGTGCTGCGCTCTCCGGCGTCGAGGATCATGGCGTCGTCGGGGCAGGCATGGGCGGGCAGGGACTGGCAGGGGGCGCCGGCGGCAAGCTCTTGGGCGACCACCACGTCGTGGGGGAGCAGCAGGCGGCAGCCGGCCTTGTCGGCGGCGGCGCGGATCTCGCGGACCACCTCGATACAGTCGGCCTCGTGCAGCGAGCGGCCGACGTTGCAGCCCTCGGCGAACAGGAAGGTGTTGGCCATGCCGCCGCCGATGATGATCGCATCCATCCGCTGCACCAGATTGCGCAGCACCGCGATCTTGCTGGACACCTTGGCCCCGCCCACGATCGCCACGCAGGGCCGCAGGGGCGTGTCGAGCGCCGTGGCCAGCGCGTCGATCTCTTCCATCAGCAGGGGGCCGGCGTAGGAGGGCAACAGATGGGCCACGCCCTCGGTCGAGGCATGGGCGCGGTGGGCGCAGGAAAAGGCGTCGTTCACATAGACATCGCCCAGGGCGGCGAATTGCGCGGCCAGCGCCGGGTCGTTCCGCTCTTCGCCCGGATTGTAGCGGACGTTTTCACACAGCAGCGCCTCGCCATCCGACAGGCTTTCCGACAGGGTCACGGCGGATTGCCCGCAGCTCACATCGGAAAACAGCACCCGTGCGCCAAGCGCCTTGGACAGGTGCGGGCGCAGCTTGTCGACGGAAAAGCTGGGGTCCATGTCGCCATCGGGGCGGCCCATGTGGGTCAGGATCACCAGCCGGGCCCCGGCGGCCAACAGCGGGCGCATTCCGGCGGCGAACCGTTCCAGCCGGGTGGCGTCGGCCACGCGGCCATCCTGCATCGGCAGGTTCAGGTCGGCCCGCACCAGCAGCCGCAGGCCGCGCACGTCCAGATCGGTGATCGGGCGGATATCGCTGGCGGGGGCGGTCATGCCAAAAGCTCCCGCGCGGTCGTGGCGATGGCCTCGGCGGTGATGCCGAAGCGGGCGTAAAGCGCCGGGGCAGGGGCCGAGGCCCCAAAGCCCGTCATGCCGACAAAGGCGTCGTCGCGGTCCAGCATCCGGTCCCAGCCCTGACGCACGGCGGCCTCGACGCCGACGCGGGGCGCTTCGCCCAGAACCGTGCGGCGATAGCGCAGGTCCTGCCGCTCGAACGCCTCGAAACAGGGGGCCGAGACGACGGCGACCTTCAGGCCGTCGGCCTCCAGCAGATCGGCGGCGGCCAAGGCAATCTCGACCTCGGAGCCGGTGGCGATCAGGGTGACATCGCGCCCCCCGTCTGGCCGGCGCAGCAGATAGGCGCCAAGCGCTGTCAGGTTCTGGCAGGCATCGTGATCCGCATCCCGCAGGGTGGGCAGGTTCTGGCGCGACAGACACATCAGCACCGGCGTCGCGGTCGAGCGGGCGGCAAGGTCCCATGCCTCGGCGGTCTCGACCGCGTCGGCGGGGCGGATGACATCCAGATTGGGCATCGCCCGCAACGAGGCCACCTGTTCCACCGGCTGGTGGGTCGGCCCATCCTCGCCCAGACCGATCGAGTCGTGGGTCATCACGTAGGTCACCGGCAGGCCCATCAGCGCCGACAGCCGGATCGCGGGGCGGCAGTAGTCGGCAAAGGCCAGAAAGGTGCCGCCATAGGGGCGCAGCCCGCCGTGCAGGGCAATGCCGTTCATCGCGGCGGCCATGCCGTGTTCGCGGATGCCGTAATGGATGTAGTCGCCGCTGTAATCCTGCGCCGAAACCGGGCGCATCTTGCTGGAACGGGTGTTGTTCGAGCCCGTCAGATCCGCCGAGCCGCCGACCGAATTGGGCATCGAGGCGTTCATCACCTCCAGCGCCATTTCCGAGGCCTTGCGGGTCGCGACCTTGGGCTGGTCGGCCAGCAGGGTGCGGCGATACTCGGTCATCGTCTTGCACAGACGTCGTGCGTCGGGGCCGGAGAAGTGGCGATCAAAGGCCAGCGCGTTGATATGGGCGCCGTGGCGGCCCCGCCATTCGGCATGGGCCTTCGCGCCGCGTTCGGCCACGGCCCGCCATGCGTCAGCGGCCTGATCGGGGATCTCGAAGGGGGCGTGGGGCCAGTCTAGTTCTTTACGCGCGGCGGCGATCTCGTCGGTGCCCAGCGGTGCGCCGTGGATGCCCGAGCCGCCCTGTTTGTTGGGCGCGCCGTAACCGATGACGGTGCGGCAGGCGATCAGGCTGGGACGCGGGTCGTTGCGGGCCTCGGCAATGGCCTTGGCGATAGCCTCGGGGTCGTGACCATCCACCTTGGTGACGTGCCAGCCGCAGGCCGCGAACCGCGCCGCCTGATCGGTCGAGGTCGACAGATCGGTCGACCCGTCGATGGTGATGCCGTTGTCGTCCCACATCACGATCAGCCGGCCCAGCTTCAGATGGCCCGCCATATCGGCGGCCTCGTGGCTGATGCCTTCCATCAGGCAGCCGTCGCCGGCCATGACATAGGTGTGGTGATCGACCAGATCGGCGTCGAAACGGGCGTTCATCATCCGCTCGGCCAGCGCCATGCCGACGGCGGTGGCGATGCCCTGACCCAGCGGGCCGGTTGTGGTCTCGATCCCCGCCGCATGCCCGTATTCGGGGTGGCCCGCCGTGCGGAACCCGTCCTGACGGAAGTTGCGCAACTGGTCGATGTCCATATCCGCATAGCCCAGCAGGTGATGCACCGCGTAAAGCAGCATCGAGCCGTGGCCCGCCGACAGCACGAAGCGGTCGCGGTCGGGCCAGTCGGGGGCCTTGGGATCGACGGTCAGAAAGCGATTGAACAGGACGGCGGCGACATCGGCCATGCCCATCGGCATGCCGGGGTGGCCGGAATTGGCGGCCTCGACCGCGTCCATGGTCAGGGCGCGGATCGCGTTGGCCATCAGCCGTTCGTCGGCCTTGGTGGCGGGCGCGGTCCCGGAAGCGGGGGCAGAGACGTTCACATGGGTGTTCATGGCAAAATCCTCAGGCGCGGCGGGAATCAGAGACAAGGCGCTCGACCATCGGGGTGAAGATCAGCTGCATCGCGAGATCCAGCTTGCCCCCCGGAATGACGATCGAGTTGGCGCGGCTCATCCAGCTGTTCTGGATCATCGAGGTCAGGTAGCTGAAATCGATGCCGCGGGGGTTCTTGAAGCGGATGACGACAAGGCTTTCGTCGGCGGTGGGAATCCAGCGGGCGCAGAAGGGGTTCGAGGTGTCGACCACCGGCACGCGCTGGAAATTCACATCCGTTTCAACGAATTGCGGGCAGATGCAGTGCACATAGGCGTGCATGCGGCGCAGGATCACATCCGTCACGGCCTCGGTGGTGTAGCCGCGCATGTTCTTGTCGCGGTGGATCTTCTGGATCCATTCCAGATTGATCACCGGCACCACGCCGATCTTCAGATCGGCCAATGCGGCCAGATCAATGTCGTCATTGACGACGGCGCCGTGCAGACCTTCGTAGAACAGCAGGTCCGAGCCGGGTTCCAGATCCTCCCAGTCGGTGAAGTGACCGGGGGAGACGCCGAACTTCTCGGCCTCGTCGTCGTCGTGGACATAGTGGCGGGTGCGCCCGGTGCCGGTCTGCGCGTAATCCGCGAATACCTGCTGCAGATCGCCCAGCACGTTGGCCTCGTAGCTGAAGTGGCTGAAGGTCTCGTCGCCCGCCTCGAGCCGTTTGCGCAGCTCGTCCTTCATCTCGGCGCGGTTGTAGCGGTGAAAGGCGTCGCCCTCGATCGCGGCGGCTTTCACGCCTTCACGCCGGAAAATCTGGTCGAAGGTGGATTTGACCGTGGTGGTGCCGGCGCCCGAGGACCCGGTGACCGATATGATGGGGTGTTTCTTGCTCATGTCTTGGGGCCCTCCTCAGGCGCGGAACAGGCCACGATTGCCGAACAGGGCCGACACTTCGCTTTCGGGCAGGGTGTTGTAGGCGGTCACACGCTCGACCATCTCGCGCGAGCCGAAGACCAGCGGCGTGCGGCCATGAAGCGTGTCGGCCCGCAGGCGCATCAGCGGGTCGAACCCGTCGGTGGCACGGCCCGAGGCCTGTTCGATGACAAAGGCGATGGGGGCGCATTCGTAGATCATGCGCAGACGGCCCTGACCGTAGCCGGGGCGGGCGTCGCCGGGATAAAGGAACAACCCGCCCCGGGTCAGGATGCGGTGGGTTTCGGCCACAAGCGAGGCCACCCAGCGCATGTTGAAATCCGTGGCGCGGGGCCCCTCGGCGCCCGCAAGACAGTCGTCGATATAAGCGCGCACAGGGCGCGACCAATGCCGGTAGTTCGAGGCGTTGATCGCGAACTCGGACGAGGTTTCGGGGATCGACAGCCGGTCGTTGACCAGCGTGAAGCGCCGGGTCTCGGGGTCCAGCACATATTGCCGGGCGCCGTCGCCGTAGGTCACGACCAGACAGGTCTGCGGCCCGTAGATGAAATAGCCGCCCGCCAGTTGGTCCGACGCGGGGCGCAGGAAGCTGGCGTCGGCCTCGGCCTCGGCGGGGAAGATCGAGAAGATGGTGCCGATCGAGACATTGGCGTCGATGTTCGACGAGCCGTCCAGCGGGTCGATCGCCAGCGCCAGTGCGCCGTCGGCGTCGATGGGCACGACCACGTCCTGTTCTTCGGACGCATACCAGCGCACCCCGGTCTCGGCCAAGGCGGCGGCAAAGGCGTCGTCGGCGATCACGTCCAGCGCCTTCTGATGATCGCCGCCGGAATTCTCGCCCACCTCGGAATGCAGGTTGGTGGTGTTAAGGGGGCCTCGGGCGATGGTCTGCGCCAGTTCGATCGCAACCTCGCAAAGGGCCGCCATAGCGGGGGCCAAATTGGCCGGTGCGTCGGCAGCAACGCTGTTGTTCTGGTGTTCCATGAACCGCCCTCCCTTGCGATTGTCCGCGTAACAATCTTGCTATGGCACGGGGGTTGGTTTATTCAAATTTAAGAATTGTAAGCATATGGACAAAATATTTTAATGAGCCTGACGGATTCAGTGACCCTCAAACAGCTGCGCACCCTGTGCGCGATCCGGCAGGCCGGCAGCCTTGCGGGCGCCGCCGAGCGGATCAATCTGACCGCCCCCGCGGTGCACACCCAGTTGCGCAAACTGGAAGAGCAGGCGGGCTGCCCGCTGGTGGTCCGTGGCGGCGGCGCGGCGGCCCGTCTGACGATGGAGGGGACGCGGCTTTGCGAGGCCCAGGAACGCATCGCCGCGATCCTGTCCAAGACCGAAGCCGAGATCGCTGCCCTGCGCAGCGGCCACACCGGGCGCGTCTGTCTGGGGGTGGTCAGCACCGGCAAGTATTTCGCGCCCCAGTTGGTGGCGCTGATCCGGGCCGAGTTCCCCAAGCTGGATCTGGTGCTGCGCGTCGGCAACCGGGACGAGATTGTGCTGTTGCTTCAACAGGGTGTGGTCGATCTGGTGATCATGGGCCGCCCGCCGCGACAGCCGCTTGTCACTGCCTATACCGTGGGTGATCACCCCCACGTTCTGATTGCAGCGCCGGATCATGCGCTGGTCGGCAGGGCGGGTCTGACCCCCCATGACATCCTGTCGGAAACCATCATCTCGCGCGAGCAGGGGTCGGGCACCCGCATCCTGATGACCCGCTATCTGGATCGCATCGGCGAGGGAGAGCCCTATGACACCATCGAGATGGACAGCAACGAGACCATCAAACAGGCGGTGATGGCGGGGCTGGGCATCGCCCTGATCTCGCAGCACACGGTCATCGAAGAGCTGCGGGCGGGGCGGCTGGCCACCATCGATTACGGCGACCTTCCGATCCTGCGTCATTGGTTCGTTTTGCACGATTCCACGGTCGAGCCGTCGGGTGCTTTATGCATGGTCCTGCGCTTCATCCGGGCCCAGCAGGGTGCCTTTTTGCCGCAGCTCTGACGGAGGCCGAACCGTCTTGCGGTGGCTTTACGGACCGTGTCGGGGGGGAATCACCTTGCCCGCAGCCCGCCCGTGACCGTTGGGTCGGCCTTGCAAATACAGCGGTTTCGTGACTTTGAAGGCCGGCGCGGGCGGCTGGTCCGATGGGGTGGCCGCGCGACGCACGGCTCGCGGATTGCTCACACACTGTCCCGGGATCGTCATTTTGCCTTGGAACCCGTTACGTCTTAACTGGTTGAGGCAGAGATAGCTGGACGGGTTCAATTGTACGGGAGCAACCAAAATGCTGACAAGAAGACATTTCATTCGGACGACCACGGCGCTGTTTTCCGCTTCGGTCGCGACACCGCTCCTTGCCCGGTCCCAGCCGACCGAGGCGGAGAAACTGGCGTGGGACGCACAGGTAACGCCTCCGGGGTTCGACCCGGCGACGTCCAACCCCTGGGGTCTGCACCCTCGTTTCCTGCCTCAGCGTGTGGAAGCCAACTATAACCTGATCCCCGGCGACATCCACGTCGATGCCGTCGCGCGGTATCTCTATCACGTGGAAGAGGGCGGCACCGCCATGCGCTACGGCGTGGCCATCGCCCGTGGCAATCTTTACGATCCGGGCACCTACACGATCAAGCGCAAGGTCAAGTGGCCGACATGGACCCCGACCCAGAACATGATCGAACGTGACCCCGAGAACGCGCAATTCGCAGACGGGGTAGATCCCGGACCGACGAACCCGCTGGGCTCGCGGGCGCTCTATCTTTATGTCGGCAACCGCGACACCTATCTGCGCATCCACGGCACGCCGCATCCCGAAAGCATTGGCGGTCGCGCAAGCTCGGGCTGTGTTCGGATGGTCATGGCCCACATCAACGAACTTTATCCGAACGTGCAGACCGGCTCGACCGCCTTCCTGTATTCGGCTGAAGACAGCGTCGTCGCACGCAGCTAGGCGTCGCACGCAGTTAGTCGCACACAGCTAAAAGATCAGGCGCAACCGGGGCGGACCCCGGTTGCGCCGAACTTATTGCACCGACCGGCTTCCGCCCCGAGAGACGTTGAGGGCGTTCAGCCTCGGTCAGGTGTGCAGATCGGATTTCCGCCAGCCGACCGCAGCGGCACCAAGGTCGTCTCGACCTGACCGCTATGCTCGTACCAATAGCAGCCGTCAGCTTCCAACCGCGCCGTGGTCAGGTCCTGCCCGGGTGCGGCCAGATTGACGACGGCCTCGGGGACGGTGACGCCCGGAATTCCAGTGTCAGGCGCAGGCACCGTGCAGCCGGCCAGTGTCAGAAGGGCCACTGTGATCGGACCGAAGAATTTTTGCATGGATACCTCGTTTATTCTGTTTGTTTGATCCTTCGGCAGCACCCGCCGGGCGGGGGTGTCGAAAGACGGTGCGCCGGGACGACCGACGCCGCAGCTCGTTGCCGAGGCCGCGAAAAGATCTGTCCTTACCTCTTGAAGCTCTAATTGCTGGGGGGGTCATGTCAACGTTAATCCTTCGCTCCGAATGCCTGCCGCGCTGTTTGCGACGCCACTCTCAAGCGGGCGTGCTCTTCCGCCACCTCGCGGGCCAGATCGGCGGCCTTTGCGGCCAAGGCATCGCGCGGGTGCCCGATGTACGAGGCCGAAAAACTAAGCGGTGTGGGCATCCAGCCGGGGTCGAATTCGGCGATGCGGCCGGGCTGCATGCGTTGGCCCAGCGTGCGCGGAAAGACCCCCACGCCCAGCCCCGCCGCGACCATCTCGAACCCCGCCGAAAGCGAGCTGGATGAGAACATCTGAATGCCGTTGCCATAGCGCTGCTGCAACTCGGTGCGCAGCTCGTGGTAAGGGCGCGTGTCGCGGTGATACGAGATCACGGGCACCCGCGTCAGATCCGGGCGCGGCATGTCGATGGGGCGAAACCACGCCATCTCGAATTGCGGCAGCATCACATTCTCGACGCTGTAATCCGAAACCGGCCCCATCATCAGCGCCAGATCCAGCGTCCGTTCGAACAGATGCTCGCGCAGGTTGCGCGAGATATCGACCGAGATCTCGAAGGTCACCTTGGGATGGGTCGCCCTGAGCCTTCCCAGAAACGCGGGCAGCCACGATTGCACGATGGTCTCGGCCACGCCCAGTCGCAGCAGGGCGGTCATGTTCTCGGGGGGGACCACCTCGGCGCGGATGCGTTCGACCGACTGCATGATCTGCTCGGCGTGATTGGACAGCATGACACCCTGTTTGGTCAGACTGACCCCCTTGCGCGAGCGGTCCAGCAGGGGGGTGCCCAGATCGGCCTCGAGCAGGGCGATACGGTTCGATACGGCGGGCTGCGAGACGTTCATCTGCAAGGCCGCCCGGCGGATGCCACCCAGTCGCGCGACCCACAGAAAGGTGCGGAGTTGTTCAAGCGTCATGGGCAGGGTCCTGTCATTCTCGGGTGCCGGATCGGGTGCCGGGTGATCTGATAATCTGATATTAAATGATAGGAAATGAAAATTTGACATTATCCCCCTTGGCGCGTTCTCCTTAACGTCATGGTCGCCCCGATTTCCCCCCGATCCCACGCGGATCTTCAGCCGCTTGCCGCGGATCAATTGCGCCGCGTGATGCGTGAGGGGGCTTATACCGGCACGACCGCCGGGCTGGCGGATGGCTGTCTGCAAAGCAACATCGTGATCGTACCGCAGGACCATGCCGACGCGTTCGAGGCGTTCTGCGACGCCAACCCGCAGCCCTGTCCGCTGAACGCCGTGACCCCCGTGGGCCGGCCCGAATTTCCCGATCTGGGCGCCGACATCGACCTGCGCCGCGATGTGCCGTTCTACCATGTGTTCCGCCGGGGCGTGCTGTCTGAACGGGTGGCCGACATCACCCATCTGTGGCGGCCCGATTTCGTGGGCTTCGCGCTGGGCTGTTCGTTCACCTTCGAACGCGCCCTGATCGCCGCCGGCATCCCCGTGCGCCATATCGAACGCGGCACCGTGGTGCCGATGTATCGCACCGCCGTGCAGACCGTTCCGCGCGGCCCCTTCGGCGGGCCGGTGGTGATGACCATGCGCCCCATCGCGCAGGAGCGTCTTGCCGAAGTCATCCAGATCTGCGCCCGCTTCCCCCACGCCCACGGCAAACCCATGCATGTGGGCGACCCGGCCGCCATCGGCGTGAGGGACCTCAACGCCCCCGACTGGGGCGAACCTGTGCCAGTGGCCCCCGGCGAAGTGCCGGTGTTCTGGGGCTGCGGCGTCACCCCGCAGGTGGCGCTGCTGGACGCGGCGCTGCCACTGGCGATCACCCACGCCCCCGGCTCGATGCTGGTGACGGATCTTGACGAAACCAAAGTGCCCCGCCCCGTCGGGGAGGCTGCCATTCCAACCGAAACTCAAGGATTTCTGACATGATGATGCGACCCATTGCGATTGCGACCCTGCTGCTGGCCGGCACCGCCATTCAGGCCGAGACCCTGTCCGTGGTCGGCAGCTGGAGCGGTCTGCCGCTGCACAAGAACTATGAAAACCCCTTCTGGACCAAGACCCTGCCCGACGCGGCCGGCGATCTGGACGTCAGCCTGACCACCCATGACCAGATGGGCATCGGCGGCGGCGACGTGTTCCGCATGCTGGGCGACGGCGTCTTCGACGTGGGCATGACCGTGGCCGACTATGCCGTGGCTGACACGCCGGCGCTGGAAGGTCTGGACGTGCCGATGCTGGCCGAGGACGCCGACGAGGCCAAGAAACTGGTCGATGCCGCCCGCCCGCTGATCGACGACATCTACAGCGACGTGTTCAACGCCAAGGTGCTGGGCGTCGCCCCCTATCCGCCGCAGGTCGTGTTCTGCAACGCCGAGATCAACAGCCTTGAGGATCTCAAGGGCAAGAAGGTCCGCGCCTCGGGCCGGATGACCGCCAAGCTGCTGGAAGCGCTGGGCGCCGAGGGCGTCAACGTAGGCTTCGGCGAAGTGCCGGGTGCGCTGCAGAAGGGCGTCGTGGACTGTGCCGTCACCGGCGCAGGCTCGGGCTATTCCGCCGGTTGGTGGGAGGTTTCGACCCACCTGCTGCCGATCCCGCTGGGCGGCTGGGACCCGGTCGTGACCGCGATCAACATGGACAAGTGGGAAAGCCTGTCGCCCGAGCTGCAGCAGACCCTGCAGACCCAGATCGACGAGAATCTGATCGCCCCCGCGTGGAAAGATGCGCAGGGCGCGCTGCAGACCGACATCGCCTGCCTGACCGGCAACGGCGAATGCACCGCCGGCGAGGCCCATGAGATGACCTTGGTCGAGCCCACCGACAGCGACGTCGAGACCGTGCGAACCGCCCTGACCGGCACCGTTCTGCCCGACTGGTCCGAGCGTGTCGGCGCCGAGTGGACCACCCGTTGGAATGAAACCGTCGGCGCCGCCGCGGGCCTGACCATCAAATGATCGCCTCCACGTCCGTGGGCCGCACGGTCTTCTTGCTGCGGCGGCTGAACACGGGCGTGGCCATTGGGGCCGGCTGCCTTTTGCTGCTGACCATTGCCGTCACGCTCTTTGACGTGGTCGCGCGGCGCTTCGGCGCCTCGCTTGGCGGCACGGACGAGATCTCGGGCTATGCGATGGCAATCGCCACGGCCTGGGGGCTTAGCTACGCCCTGACTGAACTGGTGCATGTGCGGATCGACCTGATCCGCGCACGCCTGACCGCAGCCCCCCGTGCGCTGATGGACATTCTGTCGATCATGACAATCGCCGGCGTGGCCGTTCTGGTCGCGGTGCAGGGCTGGAGCGTGCTGTCCAAGACGCTTGCCAACAATTCCCGCGCCAATACGCCGTTGGAAACCCCGCTGTGGATACCGCAGTCGCTGTGGTGGTCCGGCTGGGTCTGGTTTGCCGCCTCGGCGCTGATCCTGTCGCTGGTCGCTCTGACAGCGCTGTTGCGCCGGGACTACGACTCGGTCGCCGGTGCCGCCGGTGTGGATGAGACGATGGGCGAGGCCGGGGGCGAGTCTGGGGGCGAGTCTGCGGGCGAGGTTTCGGCCACCCCCGAGGCCGCGACAGGCTCTCAAACAAACCCCAAACGCGCCTCTGGGACGGATGCTGGGATCGACCCTGACCGAGGCGCGGACGAAGGAAGCGGCCAATGATCTGGTTTACCTCTGTTGGCCTGCTGGGCCTACTGGCGCTGTCGCTGCCGGTGGGGATTGTGCTGTTCCTGCTGTCCATCGGTCTGGACGTCTTCTTCAGCCCCTTCCCGCTGATGCGCGGACTGGGGCAGGTGGTCTGGTCCTCGTCGAACAGCGCCACGCTGATCGCCATTCCCTTCTTCGTGCTGCTGGGCGAGATTCTGGTGCGCAGCAACGTGGCGCACCGCACCTATGCCGCGCTGAACACTTGGGTGTCGTGGCTGCCGGGCGGGCTGACCCATGCCAATATCGCCACGGCGACCATGTTCTCGGCCACCTCGGGGTCATCGGTGGCAACCGCCGCCACGGTGGCCACCGTGGCCATGCCGCAGGCCGAAAAGCTGGGCTATGATCCGCGCCTCTTCTCGGGGGCAATTGCGGCGGGCGGCACGTTGGGCATCATGATCCCGCCGTCGATCAACCTGATCGTCTATGGCTTTCTGACCGAAACCTCGATCCCGCGCCTGTTTCTGGCCGGGCTGCTGCCGGGGCTGCTGCTGGCGCTGCTGTTCATGGCCGTGACCGTGCTGATCTGCCTTGTCCGCCCCGATCTGGGCGGTCCCACGGCACGCACCACTTGGGCCGAGAAATTGGCCAGCCTGAAGGATCTGGTGCCGATTATGGGGCTCTTCGTGGTGGTCGTGGGCTCGATCTATGCCGGTCTGGCGACCCCGACCGAGGCCGCCGCCGTGGGTGTCGGCATTGCCTTCGTCATCGCCGGGCTGCAACGCGCCCTGACCCTTCCGATGCTGCGAGAGGCCATTCTGGGCACCATCCGCACCACCGCCATGATCATGCTGGTGGTGATCGGCGCCTATGTGCTGAACTTCGTGCTGACCGCCGCCGGCGTCAGCCGGGCGCTGCAGAACCTGCTGAACGGGCTGGGACTGGCGCCGCTGGGCATGCTGCTGGTGATCGTGCTGATGTACATCGTGCTGGGCTTTTTCATCGAGACCCTGTCGCTGATGGTGGCCACCATCCCCATCGTCGTGCCGATCGTCGAGCAGCTTGGCTATGACAAGATCTGGTTCGGCATCCTGATGATCCTGCTGGTCGAGATGGCGCTGATCACCCCGCCGGTGGGGCTGAACCTGTATGTCGTGCACGGCGCACGGCGGGGCGGCAGTTTCAGCGATGTGATGTTGGGGGCGATTCCCTATGTGCTGGCGATGCTGGCGATGGCGGGGGCGCTGATCGCCGTGCCGCAGATCGCGCTATTGCTGCCCTCGATCCTGTAAGGGTCTGATATTAAACTCGGTTCTGGGAGGGGGCTGCCTTTGCAGACCTGTCTCTGGCCACCTGAAGTTAACGATTTCGAAAGGCGTTTGCGATGCAATTCAACTCACCCCGTGGGGCTGTCACCGTCACTTTGAACCGGCTGATCGTCGCGGGCTGGACCGCGCGGGACCGGGCCTCGGTCGATCATCACATTCAGGAACTGGCCGAGATCGGCGTGGCCCCGCCCTCGGACGTGCCGCTGTTCTATCAGGTCTCGACCGATCTGCTGACGCAGGCCGACCGGATCGACGTGCTGGGCAACGAGACCTCGGGCGAGGCCGAGCCGCTGGTGCTGAATGCCGGCGGGGAGATGTGGCTGGGGCTGGCCTCGGACCACACCGACCGGGGGCTCGAGGCGCATTCGGTGGCGCATTCCAAGCAGATCGCCGCCAAGCCCTGCGCGCCCGATCTTTGGCCCCTGTCCGAGGTGCAGGACCATCTGGATGCGCTGGTTCTGCGTTCGTGGGTTCAAAGCGGGGAAGACGAGGCCGAGACCCTTTATCAGGAAGGCCCGCTGGCGGGTCTGCTGCCGCTGGACGATCTGGCCCGGCGCGGCGGGCTGGGCACCGATATGGCCATGCTCTGCGGCACCATGCCGGCCATCGGCGGGGTCCGCCCCGCGCCGCGCTTCCGCATGGCGCTGTTCGACCCGGTGCTGGACCGGACCATCGGCCATTCCTATTCGGTCAGCGCCTTGCAGGTCATAAACTGAACCTGTCCCCGCGGGGACAGATGCCTCCGGCGGGGATATTTCGGCGACCCTAAAGCGGGACCCTTCCGGGGATCGCGGGCCGTATTGTCATCGGGCAGGGATCGGCCTAAGCCGGTCGTGCATGTCCTTTGACGGGGTCTGTCATGGATCTTCGACCTGTCGTTCACATCCTTGGCTTTCTGATCATGGCCATGGGGGCGGCGATGATGCCCTCGGTGGTGCTGGATGCCGTTTTTGGCGGCGAAAGCTGGATGGTGTTCAGTCTGGCCGCCAGCCTGAGCCTGCTGGCGGGCTTCATGCTGGTCATGGCCAACCGCGACGGGGGGCTTGCCGTGTTGTCGCTGCGGCAGGCGTTCTTGCTGACAACCTCGGTCTGGATCGTGTTGCCGCTGGTGGGGGCGTTGCCCTTCGTGCTGGGGGCGACCCATGCCAGCCTGACCGACGCCTATTTCGAGGCCGTCTCGGGCATGACCACGACCGGGGCCACGGTCTTTGTCGGTTTGGGCGATCTGCCCCGGGGGCTGTTGCTGTGGCGGGGCGTTCTGCAGTGGCTGGGCGGTTTGGGCATCGTCGTGGTGGCGATGATCTTCCTGCCGGTGATGGCCGTGGGCGGCATGCAGTTTTTCCGCACCGAAGGCTTCGACACGCTGGGCAAGGTGATGCCGCGGGCCTTCGACATCGCGCGGTCGCTGTTCGCCGTTTATGTCGGGCTGACCTTCGTGTGTTTCCTGTCTTACTGGAGCTTCGGGATGGGGCCGTTCGATGCGGTGGTGCATGCGATGACCACCACCTCGACCGGCGGATTTTCGACGGGCGATGGCTCTTTCGGGCGGTTCGAAGGGGGGCTGCAATATGTGGCCGTGGTGTTCATGGTACTGGCCTCGATGCCGTTCATCCGGTTTGTACAGTTGATGCAGGGGCGGCCCGGTCCGCTGCTTGGTGACATTCAGGCGCGGGCCTATCTGCGCTGGACGGGCATCGCGGTGGCGCTGATCCTTGGATTTCGCCTGTTTCAGGATGGGGCGCTGTCAGATCCAGAGCCGGTGCCGGGCCTGCTGCGCGAGACGCTGTTCAATGTGGTCAGCCTGTTCTCCGGCACCGGGTTCGGCAGCGGCGATGTCACCGCATGGGGGGCGTTTCCGCTGGTGATCCTGATCCTTGCGGGGCTGGTCGGGGGGTGCACGGCCTCGACCGGGTGCTCGATCAAGGTGTTCCGCTGGCTGGTCGCGATCGAGTGCATCCGCAGCCAAGTGCGCCAGATCCGCCACCCGCGCGCCGTGCTGCGGCCCCGGCTGGGACCGACCCCGTTGAGCGACGAGGTGGTGGATTCGGTGATGACCTTCTTCACCCTGTTTATCCTGACGCTGGGGCTCTTGGCAGTGGGGCTGTCGCTGACCGGATTGTCGTTCCAGACGGCGATCACCGCCGCGTGGACCGCGATCGCCAATGTCGGCCCGGCCTACGGCGCCGAGGTGGGGCCGACGGGGGCGCTGGCGGGGTTTCCGGTCGTCGCCAAATGGATCTTGGTGGCGGGAATGCTGTTTGGCCGGTTGGAGATCATCGCCGTCTATGTTCTGTTGGTTCCACGCTTCTGGCGGGACTGAGGCGTTTGGTAAGCCATGCTTTCCAAACCTATTAGATTTTATTCCTTTTCGTTAGAAATACTCAGGCTTAATGTCGGTCCCGCAGCCGCCTTCCGCGCGGTCGCGTAGCAATGGAGCACGACGGTTTGACCACCACCGACACAGCTGACACCCCCGACATGAAAGTCTCTGTCTGGCGCGGAGACGCGGACTCGGGCGAGTACCGCGACTATGCGGTGCCGGTGCGCGAAAGCCAGACGATTCTGGACGTGGTCGCCTGGATCCAGCAGCACGAGGATCCGACCCTGTCCTATCGGTATGCCTGCCGCGTCGGCATGTGCGGATCCTGTGCGATGATGGTCAACGGCCAGCCGCGCTGGACCTGCCGGACCCATGTAAAAAAGGTGCTGAAGGACGGCGGTCTGACCGTGGCGCCCCTGCGCAACCTGCCGGTGATCAAGGATCTGGCCACCGACATGGACCCGTTCTTTGAAAAATGGGTAGCCGCCGGCGGCGTGCATCACCCGACCCGTTCGCGCCACGATCCCATCGACGCCGTGACCCCCGACAGCGAGGGCCGGGCCGAGGCCGATGCGGGGATCGAATGCATCAACTGCTCGGTCTGCTATGCGGCCTGCGACGTGGTGGCTGCGGATGCCGATTATCTGGGGCCCGCGGCACTGAACCGGGCCTGGACGCTTTACAACGACAGCAAGGACGGCGGCGGTCAGACGATTCTGGACGCCGTCTCGGCCCACGGGGGCTGTCACAGCTGCCACAGTCAGGGCAGTTGCACCCGGTTCTGCCCGAACGAGCTGAACCCGATGCAATCCATCGCCGGGCTGAAACGGGCGACGGCATGGTCGTTCCTGAAAGGGGGTAAGTGATGCTGGATCTGCGGCTTTACATGGTGCAACGGCTTAGCGCGCTGGTGATGGTGCCGCTGGTACTGGGCCATATCGCGGTGATGATCTACGCCATTCAGGGCGGGCTTTCGACGGGCGAGATCCTGTCGCGCACCCAAGGCAGCCTTGGCTGGGGTTTGTTCTATGGCCTGTTCGTGCTGGCGGTGTCGATCCACGCGGCCATCGGCCTGCGGGTCATCGTGTTCGAAACCTTCGGTCTGCGCGGCGCGGCGCTGAGCCTGCTGATGTGGGTCACGGGGTTCGGACTTCTGTATCTGGGGGCACAGGCCGTTCTGGCCGTGACGCTGGCATGAGGGTCCGTCCGCACCGTTCCCACCCGCTGTGGCTGGCGTTCCTGTTGCACCGGGTTTCGGGGCTGGGTCTGGCGCTGTTTCTGCCCGCGCATTTCTATGTGCTGGCGATGGCGGTCAGCCGTCCCGCCGATCTGGACGGGTTCCTGCAGTTGACTGACAACCCCTTGGTCAAATTCGCGGAATTCGGTCTGGTCTTCCTGCTGGCGGTCCATATCTTCGGCGGGCTGCGGCTGATGGCGCTGGAATGGCTGCCTTGGACCGGGTGGCAGAAAACGCTGGCGGCCTCGGCTGTCGGACTGGCCTTTCTGGTCTCGGGCACCTTTCTATTGCAGGCGGTATGAGCATGAGCGCGATGAACACAAATATCGAGCGGCACGACACCGACATCCTGATCCTTGGCACCGGCGGCGCGGGTCTGTTCGCGGCGCTGCACGCCCAGCAGACGGCCCCCGAGGGCACCAAGATCACCATTGCGGTCAAGGGCCTGATCGGCAAATGCGGCTGCACGCGGATGGTGCAGGGCGGCTATAACGTGGCCCTCGGCGGCGGCGACACGGTCGAGCGGCACTTCATGGACACGATCAACGGCGGCAAGTGGCTGCCCAATCAGGACATGGCGTGGAAACTGTGCGAACAGGCCGTCGTCCGTATCCGCGAGCTGGAAAACGAGATCGGTTGTTTCTTCGACCGCAACACCGATGGCAGCCTGCACCAGAAGGCCTTTGCCGGGCAAACCGCCGACCGCACCGTCCACAAGGGGGACCTGACCGGGATCGAGATCATCAACCGTCTGATGGAAAAGGTTCTGTCCAGCCCGCTGGAGCGGTTGCAGGAACACCGCGCCATCGGCCTGATCCCCACCCGCGACGGCAGCGCGCTGGCCGGCGTGCTGTTCATCGACATGCGCACCGGCAAGTTCCGCTTTGTGCGGGCCAAGACGGTGCTGATGGCCACCGGCGGCGGCCCGACGATGTACAAGTATCACACCCCCTCGGGCGACAAGACGATGGACGGGCTGGCAATGGCCCTGCGCGCCGGTCTGCCCCTGCGCGACATGGAGATGGTGCAGTTCCACCCCACCGGCCTGCTGGCGGGCGAGCATACCAAGATGACCGGCACCGTGCTGGAGGAAGGGCTGCGCGGCGCGGGCGGCCAGCTTCTGAACGGCGCGGATCACCGGTTCATGTTCGACTATGACGGCAAAGGCGAGCGGGCCACCCGCGACGTGGTCAGCCGGGGCATCTATGCCGAAATGCGCAAGAACAACACCAGCGAGAACGGCGGCGTCTTCATCTCGATGGCCCATCTGGGGCCTGACAACGTGCGCAAGAAGTTCTCGGGGATGGTCAAACGCTGTGCGGACTCGGGCTTCGATCTGGCCGGCGGCAAGGTCGAGGTGGTGCCGACGGCGCATTACTTCATGGGCGGCGTGGTGGTCGATCCCGACACCCGCACCGCGATGGAAGGGCTTTACGTCGCCGGAGAGGACGCGGGCGGGGCCCACGGCTCGAACCGGTTGGGGGGCAACGGGGTCGCGAACTCGACCGTTTATGGCGGGGTCGCGGGCGACGTGATGGGCACGGATATCCGCAAGATGGGCGCCCTGCGCGACCCGGACGAAGACGCGCTTGCCGCCGAGGTGGCCCGCGCCATCCATCCGCTGTCGCGCAAGCCCGGCAACGTGCTGGAATTGCGCACCACGCTGCAGGACGCCATGTGGGAAGACGTGGGCGTCATGCGCACCGCCTATGGGCTGGAGCGGGGCGCCAAGGCGGTCGACGGTATCGGCGATGCGCTGATGGACGTGGGTGTGGATGGATCGAGCCTTGCGTTCAACCTGACATGGCACGACTGGCTGAACATGCGCTCGCTTTGTGATATATCCGGGGTGATCGCCCGCGCGGCGCTGGCGCGTGAAAACTCGCGCGGCGCCCACTTCCGCGAAGATTTCCCCGAAAGCGGGTCGATGGAAAGTTCGTATTTCACGGTGGCCCGTCAGGATGGCGACACGGTGGACGTCAGCCGCGAGGACGTTCAGTTCACCATCGTCCGCCCCGGCGAGACGGTGCTGCCCGCTCATGAACCCGAAACACTGGTGGAGGCCGCGCAATGATTTCGATCGATCTTATCGAGAAGACCGCAGGCGTGTTGATGGACAAGGCTGCCATCGAGATTCCGCAGGATTATCTGGATGGGCTGGAAGGTGCGGCCAAGGTCGAAGATGGCGATCTGTCGTCTTTCGTCCTGCAGGCCATGCTGGAGAATTACACAGCCGCCAAGGAAGACCGCCGTGCCATGTGCGGCGACACCGGCTGCCCGCGCTGGTACGTGAAGATGGGCAACGACGCGCAAATCGAAGGCGGCCCCGTGGCGCTGGAGGCCGCGCTGCGTCGCGCCACCGCCGACGCCACCAACGGCGTGCCGCTTCGTCCCAACCGGGTGCATCCGCTGTGGCGCACCGATCACAACAACAACGTCGGCATTGGCGCCCCCGAAATCGAATACGGCTTCGAGCCGGGCGGCGACTGGGTCGATCTGGTCACCGTCCACAAGGGCGGGCTGTTCGGCACCGATTACCGCATGCTCTTCCCCTCGGACGGGATCGAGGGGATCAAGCGGTTCTATCTGGACAGTCTGGTGGCCTTCGGCAAACGCGGTCTGGCCTGTCAGCCCGCCATCATCGGCATCGGTCTGGGCGGGTCGAAAGACACCTGCATGGTGCTGGGCAAACGCGCGGCCTGTCTGCGCACCGTGGGCGACCGAAACCCCGACCCCAAGATCGCCGAGCTGGAGGACGAGTTCAAGGAACTCGGCAATTCGATCGGCATGGGCGCGATGGGTTTCGTCGGCAAGTCGATGGTCATCGATTGCAACATCGAGGTCGGCTATTGCCACACGGGCGGCATGCAGATGTCGGTGCACGCCTTCTGCCTGTCCTCGCGCCGCGCGGTCGCGCGCATCCATGCGGACGGGCGGGTCGAGCACCGCACCGACCCCGAATGGTTCACCCCTTATCAACGCCGGGAGACAGTGGAATGGGAAACACCGCAAAGCCACGAGAAATCCGCCTAAGCACCACGCCGACGCCCGAAGCGCTGGCCGAGTTGCGTCTGGGGGATATCGTCTATCTGGACGGTCTGATGTATACCGCCCGCGAGGGTGTCTATAAGCGCGCGTTGGAGGAAAAGGCCAATATTCCGATGGAGTTGCCCTCGGAAAGTGCCGCGAACTTCCATTGCTCGCCCGCCGCGCGGATCAACGCCGACGGCAGCTTCGATCTGGGCGCGGTGACCGCCACGGCCTCGTTCCGCTTTGCCAAATGGCTGCCCGAGTGGCTGGAGAAGTCCGGCGCCAAGCTGGTGATCGGCAAGGGCGGCATGAGCAGCAAGGACTACAAATCCTACTTCGTGCCCAACGGCGCCATCTACCTCAGCACCGTAGGCTACGGCACCGGCGCGCTGCTGGGCCGCGGCGTCGAGAATGTCGAGGCCGTGCATTGGAACGACGAGCTGGGTCTGGCGCAGGCCATGTGGGTGATCCGCTGCAACAAGATGGGACCGTTCATCGTGGCCTCGGACAACGACGGCAACTGCCTGTTCGAGCGCGAGAATGCCAAGATCGCCGAGAACCTGCACCGGGTCTACGAAGGCACGCGCCCCGCGACCCTGAAACGCTATGGCGAGACCGACGACCGGTCCGACGAGGTGATCGGCTAAGACTTCGGGCAAAAGGGGGCGGGGGCGCGGTCATAGCTGCCCCCGGTCCAAGCTGGCCCAAGCCGGCTTTAGTCGGCTGGGCGATCCTTGGGCTGGTCCTTGCCGTGGTCGGTGGTGCCGGTGCCCCGGATCACCCGGAACAGATACCACCCCAGCGCCGCCACCAGAATGGCGGTCGAGACGGGGTTCACCCAGCCCGCCACCTTGTCATACTGGCTTTGCAGCAGATAACCGGCGGCGGCCAGAAAGGCGGTCCAGATCGCGCTGCCCAGCGTGGTATACAGCAAGAACGGCGTCATCGGCATGTCGGCGATGCCCGCAGGCACCGAGATCAGCGTGCGCACGCCGGGGATCATCCGCCCCACCAGAACCGCCTTCCAGCCATGCCGGTCGAACCACGCGATCGAGGCGTCGACCTCTTTCGGCGACAGCGTCAGCCAGCGCCCGTGCTTTTGGGCAAAGCCGCGCAACCGCTCTTCGCCGATCAGCTTGCCGACGTAATACCACATCAAAGCCCCCAGCACCGAGCCTGCGGTGCCAGCCACGACGACCATGATGATGTTCAGCTTGCCCTGCGCGGCCAGAAAGCCGCCCAGCGGCATCACAAGCTCGGACGGGATGGGGGGAAACACGTTCTCACCGAACATCAGGGCGAACAGGCCGATATAGCCCGCCGATCCCATATAACCGACGATCCAATCAAACATTATCCGGCCTTCCAAAGGGGTGTTCACTTGCTGCGCATCGGACCAACACGGCCCGGCCCGAAGGGGTTCCGACGATGCGGAATTCAGCGGGGCGGGGAGGTGCCGGCGCCCCCTCCGGCTAGCCGCGTTTGACCATGGCTGCCCGCAGCCCGCCGCCGATCAGCGCCGCCGCGTCGGCGGCGATCAGCAGCACATTGGCGCGGGGCGGGGCGACCAGAAACTTGGCCTGCCAGTCGGGGCCGAACTTGTCCTTGAACTGGCGCAGCCCCTCGAAATTGTAAAAATGCCGCCCGTGGCGATAGACCATCGCGCCCATGCGCGTGGTCCAGCTGCTGCCGCGACGGCTTTCAAGCCCGGCCAGCGGCGCCATGCCCAGACTGAAGTCCTGAACCCCCTGATCGCGCAGATGCAGGATCAGCTGGAGGAACAGAAACTCCATCATCCCCGCCGGGGCGTCGTCGGTGTGGCGCATGAGATCGATGGTGGCCCGCCGCCCCGTGGCCGTGGTCAGCAGGTTGGCAAACCCCACGGTGCGGCCCTGCCATGTGACCACGGCGATGGGCGAGCGGCGCAGGTAAGCCTCGTCGAACTTGCCGACCGAGAATTGCTTTTCGCGGCTGTTCCGGGCGTCCAGCCAGTCATCCGAGATCGCGCGAAGCTCTTGCAGCAGGGCGTCGGGGGCGGGGGCCTCGACGACGCGAAACTCCAACCCGTCGCGCCGGGCGCGATTGGCGGTGGTGCGCAGACGCTTGCGGTCGCTGCCCTCAAGATCAAAGCCAGGCAGATGCACGACCGCCTCTTCGCCCATCTTGTAAAGCGACAGGCCCATCTCGATCCACAGGGGCAGGAAGCGGGCCGAGGCCTCGTAGAACACGGGCCGGGCGTTGGCGGCGTTGGCCGCGTCGAAGAAATCCCACGCCAGACGGTCGGCTTCGGCCGGGTCGCCCACCGGGTCGCCAAGCGCGATCCAGCTGCGGCCCTGAATGCCATACATCAGGAACGACCGCCCCGAGGCCGAGAACAGCAGCGCCTTGTCCCCGGTCAGGGCGAAGTTGGCGTCGGGATTGTCCTGCGCGTCGATCACGGCCATCGCGCGGGCCATCTCGTCATCCGACGCCAGATGCACGGGCGGGCGCGGCGGGCGCAGGGCGAACACCAGCCCGATCATCGCCAGCACGACCGAGCCCACCAGCCCCGCCCGCATCGACCGGGGCGCACGCTGATCCACGGCGAATTGCCACCACAGTTCGTGGGCATAGGGCGTGGCCTTGAACGAGAAAAAGAAGATCCCGACCATCGCCAGCAGCACGCCGCCCACCACCAGAACCCAGCGCAGCGACAACGCATCGCGGGTCAGCCGGGTGGTGCGGTAGAATTCGCGCCGGCAGGGCAGCAGCACCAGCAGCGCCACGGCGATGATCACGGCCCGGTCCAGATCCCAGCCGTTCAGCAGCGCGGCGGCGATGCTGCCGGTCAGCGCCATGACGGCCAGCCAATAGGCGCCCTCGACCCGGCGCAGCAGCCCGTGCGCCACCACGATCAACACCGCGCCGATGGCACTGGACAAAAGCGCGCCGCTTTCGACCAGCGCGACGGGCATCAAAAGCTCCATCTCCTCGGCCAGATCGGTCGAGGCCGGGATGATCGCCGAGAACAGCATGAACACGCCCGACGCGAAGATCATCGCCGCCATCGCCAGCGGCACGATGGCGCTGACCGCCCGGAATACCGGCGTCAGGCTTTGCAGCCGGGATGAACCGATGGGCCCCACGGCCATCCGAAGCTCGAACGCCGAGAGGGTCAGCAGGGCCAGCCCGAAGGGCACAAGGTAATAGATCAGGCGGAACATCAGCAGCCCCGCCGCCGCCTGTTCGACCGCGACTCCGGCGGGCAGGGCCGCGATGATCACCGTCTCGAACACGCCGACGCCGCCCGGCACATGGCTAAGCACACCAGCCATCATCGCGGCGGCGAAAACGGCCATGAAGGCGGCGAAGCCCAGATCGCTTGCGGGCAGCAGCAGATAAAGTGCGCAACCGGCCAGCGCCATGTCCAGCAGGGTAAAGCCCAATTGCGCCGCCGTCAGGCCGGGGCTTGGGGCCGCCAGCCGCATGCCACGCCATTCGATGCAGGACCGCCGGATCGCCACCGTCGCCAGCAGCCCGACCAATATTACAAGCACCGCGACCGAGCCCCAGCGCAACACGAACGGGCTGAAGCTGGTGATCGAGTGCAGCGCCGCCGGATGCACCACCAACGCGCCGAAGCCGATGATCGTCGCCCCCAGCCCATAGGCCAGCGAGGCGAACAGCGCGACGCCCGCGATGTCGTATCCCGTCAGCCCCATCGACGAATAGATCCGGTAGCGCACGGCCCCGCCCGAGATCGCGCCCGCGCCGATGGTATTGCCGAAGGCGTAGCCCAGAAAGCTGCCAAGGGCGACCGTCGGCAGGGGCAGCCGTTTGCCGATATAGCGCAGCGCCGACCAGTCATAGCCGATCAACGCGCCATAGCTGGCAAGCGTCGCCAGCAGCGCCAGACCCAGCACGCTGTGCGGCGTGGCACGGGCGTGGTCCATCACGTCCTTGAACTGGACGGGTTTGAGAAGGTGATAGAGGGCGTAGATACCAGCCGCGAACAGCGCCGCCGTGATGACATAGGGCGCCAGCGCCTTCAGTCGGGGCCAGGACCCGGTGGGGTCGGTCGTGGTTGCCTCTGACATCTGTGCTCCGTCCATCTGTGCTCAGTCGGTGCCCGATAGGATGGTTACTTATGTCCGGAACGTCGCGGGTTACAATAACACCGGGGGCTTACGGGCGCGATACCGGTGCATTGTGCCTTGGCTGCATGGTCGGGCAATGACTTAATCCCGCAGTGGGCCCCTATCCCGCCTTGGGCCCCTATTCCGCCTTGGGCGAAGCCGGATGCCCGCGCGAAACCCGGCCCCCGAACGCCAAGGCCCGCCCGGAGGGGAACCGGGCGGGCCTTGCAAGTGACCCCGATAATGTCAGGGCCATCGGATCGCGGAGCGCCCGGGGGGG
>SWCD01023178.1_pt1 | contig 53986 bp, 46 predicted proteins | sample 4693011 | NCBI WGS metagenome assembly SWCD01 (sample SAMN10267278, study PRJNA491770) | bioreactor metagenome | isolation source: DHS bioreactor inoculated with marine | place: Japan: Omine Ridge, Nankai Trough
CGCGCATCATGCTATCGACACCTGAAAGTACTGAATACTGGTTATTTGAATACAGCAGAATTTCCTTTCCCTGATGCCAGAATATGCTCAGGTTCATCATATCCATAGGGTCTAGTGGAGGAACAAGCGGTACGATATCTTTCGGGGTAACCAGACGTTTAACATCGAGGTGTTTGAATTTTCTGCTGCCTGAGATATTAGTGACTTTGGGCTGACCAAATGTGATGATTTCACCGACCTTGTAGCCATGAGCATCAAGCATCATTGCTACGATGAGCGCTGCCGCACCACCAAGGCTGTGCCCTATGGTGTTAATCGAGTATCCCGGTGTCAATTCAGGCAGTATCTGCTGGTAAATATCTCTGGCCGACAACAGGAAGCCTTGATGGATATCTATACCGGTAATCTTATCTGGTACAAGTACGAACGCAGCGTCGACAGCGATATTTTCTGTATTGGATGTACCACGTACAGCAATGATATGCTGTCTGGTCCTATTATTAGTAGCAATCGCATAGCCTACGGAGTAACCCGGCAGCTGTTTGAAGTTATTTAGTATGTAACCCTGTGACTGCAGTACCTGTTCTAGTTCCTTCCTGGATTTATAGGTTGCATCCGCGATATACGCAGCGTCCAACCAGTACGCGAAGTCCTCACTGTTAAATTGTGAATTCGTTTTAGTGCCGTTTTCATTCGCATTGACCTGGTTTATGGATAGTAGAGCCAACAAGCAAAAGAGAATATCTCTGAAAACCGTAATAAATTTAGGGTGCAACATTTTAGGCCTTATCAGGTGGCTGCTAGTTACCAGGTTTATATGCAGACGATGGTTGTCGGAGTAGTGGGTTACAGTTCTTTATAGATACCTGGCCCTGCAAGAGGTTGCCACGTGAATACTCTCTAAAGTGACAGGTATTCGTTTCAGGGTTGTAGTTTTCAATCCACAGGTTATCATCCTTCCACGTTGCAGCCAGGTGCACCTCGCCATCGGGAACTTTTATGGACATCACACCACCGTAGCGCTTAACGAAGACCTGCTGAAAATGGAAATGATATGCAACAAAACCAATAAGCAAGACAGAGACCGCAGCAAGCACTGCGATTTTGACTTCATCGATCTTTAAGCCAATAAAATAAAAAAGTCCCATCGCTAGCGCGATGATGCCAAACCAGTATAAATAGGTAACCATAAAATTATTTCGGTAAATGAGCTCTCTTTGAAACAGTGTTAAGAATATAAGTAATGATACCAAAAAGGATGGTATTAAAGGCAAACCATATCAATACTACCAGCATAGACTGATCTGCACTGATTGAGTTCCAGTGTTTTTGTAGATCGTAGTAATTTCTTTTTTCGAATATAATTATATCTTCATTCATTAACAGAAAGAATCAGGACCTCCTCCCGGCAGGGAATAGCGTCTGCAAGTAGATGTACAGAATACTATCAGTTTACCTGTTGGCACTATTTTTAATCGGGTGTACTTCGTCAAAAAGAGAACCCAGTGTCGCTCAGCAGCGCCAGCTGGAAACCATAGCAATCGAGTTGACCACGCAGATGGGGGGCCAGCAACAATTTGTTGAAGGCGATGAACTCCAGTTCCTGTTGAGCCTCGGCCAGGATGCATTCATCTATATGTACCATATCGATGCTGAAAAAAAGATAACCCAGCTACTGCCGAGCCCAGAACAGTCCAGCCATTTCTATAAGGCGGGTTATTTTTTAACGATTCCGGAATATAAGGACCTGTATCGTTTTCGAGTGAAAGAGCCATTTGGCGAAGAGTCTATCTGGGTATTCGCTAGCGATGAGTCTATGGTTACTGAACCACTTCGAAGCAACATTGATCAGATTAGACGAGACATTAAGCTGTCGTCAGGCAAAGCTTTTGGCGAATATGAGCTCAGCATCAGCACGCAGAAGAAGTCACGGTTCTAGCCGTGTTGCCCCTAACTGCATGCCGAGTGGACCACGCGGCACTGAAAAGCTAAATATCTCGCCGTTCCTGTAGATCGTTATAGAAACATATTCACCCAGCTGTCCTGCCGCGGTAGCATCTTTCAGTTCCTGCCAGCTGAACATGCGAGTGTTGTCATAGCTAATCACTACATCGCCATCCTGTATTCCTGCCTGTTCGGCAGCAGAGCCAAGCATCACCGACGATATCCTGATACGGTTGTTCTGTTTACTGTTATACAGGTACTCATCGTAGCGCTGGTCTCCCAGCTCTTCTCTTAGGCTGATATCGTTCAGGTTGATCTGCTCCAGTTCATCAAAATACTGTTGTGTATTCAGATAACCTTGCCTGCTTGCTCGATCCTGCAGGGCCAGCCTCTTGAGTTCGATGCTGTTTTTTCTTCTGACGATATCTTCGGCTAAAGCCGGGTCGATACCCCCTTTGATCAGGTTCTCTAGGCTGTATAAACGGCGCGTAAGCGCGGAGGCAAACCGGTTACTGTTAGAGTTACCCGGCCGGAAACCGCTTGAACCGGCTGCCTGGGACGCAGTCAGTTCATGCAGCGTCTGTTCGATCTGCTGCAATTGCTGTTTGATTGCGTTTATTTCATTTTCGAGATCATCAATACGAACGCCTGCAGACGGCTTGTTTTCTTTTACAGAGAATGGGTTTGAACCAACAGGGGATGATTGCAGGTTAAGCTCTGTGGAATTATTGTCAGCAACTGGTTCAGCTGATCGATGAGCAAAGATAAGATAAGCAGCAAGAAACCCGGTGATCAAAAAACAGAACGAGATAATTACCGTAATTTTCCTCATGATCGGCCTGATGGTTACTCTCCAGCAATCTTATCGACAGTTTTCTTTTCGCTCGGTTTCCTACGCTTGCCGATATTTTTCTTGTCCCGCACCCGGTTTTTGATTTTTGTCTTCGCTTTCTTGACCTTCTTTGTCTTCTTTCGCTTGCTACCGTAGGATTTGCCTGACGATTTTCGGTTTTCAGGCCCGGTAAATTTTGCCTGCAATGATTTTATCTTACGCTCGCTACAATCTATCTTGAGAAAATTCTCGATACTTATCATCCCGTTCCATTCATTGGCATTGACCAGTGTTATCGCTTCACCGGTTTTATTCATCCTGCCGGTACGGCCGATACGGTGCATGTAGTCTTCGCCATTTCGTGGCACATCAAAGTTGATGATGAGGTCCAGCTCGGGGATATCCAGACCCCGTGATGCGACATCAGTCGCAACCAGAACATTCAGCTCATCATTTCTCAGGTTTCTTAGCAGGCGGTTTCGCGTGTCCTGTTCGACATCGCCATGTATGTACGCATTCGAAATATTTTTTGACTGTAGGGCCGAGCTTATCTGGTTGACGGTTTCTTTCTTGTTGGCAAATATAATGGCTTTAGAGAACGTCTCGTGTTCCAGTAGGTACTGGCAAAGCTGTATCTTGTGCGCATTGTCATCCGCAAGTATCTTTTGCTGGCTGACATTCTCATTACTCTCGCGTGAACTGTCGACCAGGATGATCTCTGGTTCAAATAGGATGGCCTCGATCAGTTCACTGAACCTGTTCTGATTGAAACTGGCAGAGTAGAGTACGGTCTGTACTTCTTCATTGCACTGGCTGGCGATCGATATCACGTCATCACTGAAACCCATGGCCAGCATGCGGTCGGCCTCATCCAGTACCAGGATATTTATCGCATCGAGCACGATCATGTCCCGTTTAACATGTTCCAGCAGGCGTCCGGGCGTGGCGATGATGATATCGGGGTATTTCTCCAGCGCTTTGATCTGGTGTTTCGGATCTTCGCCGCCGATGATTATCGCCGTGCTTATGTCGGTAAACTGCGCTAACAGGGTGCACTGTTTATTGATCTGGCGGCATAGATCACGTGTCGGTGCAAGGATGATCGCCTGCGTCAGGCTCTGCGGGTTATCGAGGATCTGCTGTAACATCGGCAGAACATAGGCAAGCGTCTTGCCGCTGCCGGTCCTGGCATTGACGATCATATCTCTGCCTTCAAGCCCTAACGGTATAGCAGCAGCCTGAACTTCGGTCATCTCTTTGAATCCAAGCTTATCTACAGCCTCGAGGAGTGGCTCGTCAAGTAATAGGGAAGAAAACACGCAGGCACCTGTGCTACATTAAATAAAGGTCAATTATAAGCTAGTATCGACTTTACCGGGAGACTACTATGAAGATGAACAGACGGCGTCAGTTTTTATCATTCCTTGGACTGGGGTGGCTTGGTCTTGGCGGTACAGGCCTTGGTTTCTCTGCTAAAGCACAGGCACACCATACTGAGACACATTTCGAAGACAGTTCAAAACACCGCATGGTCTACCAGTGCAATAAGGCAGATATAGAATATATCGATCATATACTGTTTTCGTGCGGCGAAATGCTACGTCAATATGGTGATGATATAGAGCTTGTCGTAACCACTCTCGGGCCTGGTGTAAACTTGCTTGCACAACATCCCCGGCGTCTGATACGGCCCGAACAACAGCAAAGGGTAAAATCACTCGCAGCTTATGGCGTTCGTTTTCAGGCCTGCGGCAATACCATGAAGACTATGGAGTGGAGCGAAAAAGACATGCTGGCAGTCGCTGAAATAATACCGATAGGTGTCGAAGGCATCATGCAATTGCAGGAGCAGGGGTTCAGTTATTTCAGCTGGTAGCTATGTATGCCGGTCAAAGATAACTTCAATATCAGAGCTAGGTAGCAACTATCACCCTGACTGCATCAAGACGGATGTTTGCCGCATCGATCACTTCCGTCAGCATCGATAACTGCTTCTCAAAATAATCTATCTCATCTTTTCTTATATTAGGGTTTACTTTAGAAAGTGCTCTTAATCTATTGATTTCAGTAGATAATATATCGCTTGCATTCTGTTGCGCGAGTTCCAGTAATTTAGCGGATTTCAACTCAGCAAATTTTTCACTACGCTGCAACATCGCTTTGAGGATCTTCTTCTTGGCCTTGACGATCTTGTTACCGACCGCTTTGTCTACAAACTGCCGGCCTTCGTTGATGGTTTTATGCGGCAGCTTCATGTGGTGATCAGCACCGCGTTCATCGCAGACCACACGTACCATTGTTGGCGGTAAATACCTGCTGCTCTGCAACTCTTCGATAGGCACACTCTCAAGCGAGAACAGGCATTCGAGTAAAACACTGCCTGCCTGTACACCTTTGTACTCTACTGCTGTAACCGAGGTATTACCCATCTCATTAGTGACGACCATATCGATGGCATTATTGGTTAACGGATGCTCCCAGCTGATAAAGTGTGCATCTTCAAAGCTTAACGCTACGTTCCTGTCATAGGTGATCGTCATACCGTCTTCGGCCAGACCAGGGAAGCTATTGATCATATGCTCTGTCGGTGTGATAACGAAACAACCTTCGCTATGCAACTCGTTGTCGATACCGAAACAGTCATATACGCTTTCCATATATTCGGCCAGTTGAGAGGAACTGTCCTCGATGTCAGCGCGTCGCTTGATATCCTGCGCGGTGGCCGGGCGACAGGAGTTATATTCGAGCAGACGATCACGACCACGCTGCAGCGAATCGGTCAGCTCTAGATAATAGTTTCCGGACTTCTCAAGCAGGGCATCGAGTGTTTCGCTGGCACTGCTGTTTTCATTTACCTCAGTCAAAACGCTATAGAGCTCATGTTGAACACGTTTATATACCGAATGGCCTGCCGGACAGGTATGTGCAAACGCCTGCAGTGCTTCATGGTACCAGCGGAAACAGACGTGCTGCGCTGATCCTTCGAAATAGGGCACATGGATGTTGATCGTTTCCGTCTGGCCTATACGGTCCAGGCGGCCTATACGCTGTTCCAGCAGATCCGGATTGATCGGTAGATCGAATAGAACGAGGTGGTGAGCAAACTGAAAATTGCGACCCTCGCTACCGATCTCTGAACATATCAGGATCTGGCTGCCTGTTTCAAAGTCTGCAAAGAATGCAGCTGCACGGTCTCGCTCGACGATACTCAGGCCTTCATGGAATGCGGTGGCATGAAGCCCTGTCTGTGTTTTGAAGTATTGCGCTATGTCCAGAGCGGTCGTTGCATCAGCAGCGATCACCAGTATCTTTTCTGGGTTTAGCTCTGCGCATCTATTGCTCAGCCAGCTGATGCGAGGATCAACCTGTGTCCAGTGAAGCGTGGTCTTTTTCTTCTGGTACAGGCGTTCAGGTGTCAGTAGTTCACTGACATCTTCATATTTTAAGGCACGATACTCTTCTGGCAGGTCTAGCGGATATGAACTCAACTGTCTTTCAGGAAAACCTTTGACTGCGGAGCGCGTATTCCTGAACAGCACACGCCCGGTGCCATGACGATCGAGCAGGTGTTCGACCAGTTTGAAACGTGCCTGCTGGACGACCTCATCTTCTGCTTTCGTATCCTGGTTAACCAGGTCCAGTAAACTTAGATTGTCGCCTTCCTTGATCGTTTCTTTAATCAAGGCAATATCCTCACTGCTGAGTGCCTTCTCGTTCAGCAGGTCTTCTATAACCTGGGCATAAGGTTCATAGTTTTCTTCTTCTTCGACAAACTTCTGAAAATCAGGGAAGCGATCGGCATCAAGCAGACGCAGTCGAGCAAAGTGACTCTCTTTACCGAGCTGCTCAGGAGTAGCCGTCAGCAAGAGAACACCTTTAGTCTGCTGACTTAGTTGTTCGACGACCATGTATTCTATGCTTGGCTCCTCAGCAGACCATTGCAGATGGTGTGCTTCATCGACGACCATCAGGTCCCAGTCGGCGAAAACGCACTGTTCAAATATGGAGGCATTGCTGACAAGGAAATCGATGCTGCACAGCACCAGTTGTTCCGAATGAAATATATTCTCGTATTCATTCGCTGCTATCAGATCCTGGCAACGATCCTCATCGAATATCTTGAAATGCAGGTTGAAGCGACGCAGCATCTCCACTAGCCACTGATGCATCAACGTCTCTGGAACCACGATCAGCACACGTTTCGCGCGCTCAGTGAGTATCTGGTGGTGCAGTATCAGGCCTGCTTCGATGGTCTTACCCAGGCCAACCTCGTCAGCCAGAAGTACACGCGGTGCATACCGGTTAGCGACTTCGTGGGCGATATATAACTGGTGCGGGATCAAGCTGGTCCGACTGCCTGTCAGGCCATACAGATCAGACTTTGCCAGACGGTTCTTATGGTAGAGCGTCTGGTAACGCAGATCAAACCAGTTATCTTTATCGATCTGGCCATTGAACAGGCGTTCTGACGGTCGATTTAGCTGGATGAAGTTATCCAGATCAGCTTCTTCTATCTGATGCTGCTCTCCCTTTCTGTCTATACCTGAATAGCTGAGCAGGCCATGATTCTCGGCAACTTCTTTAACAGTAATCTTTTGGCCTTCATGGGTACTTATAGAATCACCAACAGAAAACATCACACGCGTCAACGGAGCTGTTAACTTTGCGTAAGTACGGGTTTCACCCGTTGCCAGGAATAATACTGTCAGGGTGCGTTCTTCGACCGAAAGGATGGTACCCAGCCCCATCTGCAGTTCGGCGTCGCTGATGCAGCGTTGACCAGGGATAAATTCAGCCATGATATGTCTCTTTTCTCATCACGGGTGTAATTTTACGGGAGGATTTGATTTATTCGTATAGTTTTTATGGGGTATGTTTTTAATCTTGTTTTTTATCGTGAATTTTTCTTTTATGTTTTAGTGTTTGATTGTGATAGCTGGCATTTACGATTGTATTTTATTTAGGCGTTGCGGTTCTCGCACCGCAGGCGAGGTACTCTTTTGCAACAGCCCAAAAGAGTACCCAGAAAAGGCCGCCACGTCAGCTTCGCCCCTGAAAAGCAGGGGTTCCCATTGAGGCAGTACTGTTATCATGCTGTGCCAGAACTCGCAGAAGACGCTCAAACAGCTGGCCCAGAAAGCCCATGCTAACAGCACTACCTCTATGGCTTGCTAAGGTGGGTGGAAAGTCAAAGTCAAAAACGCTGTATCATTTCAGGGTTTTTTTTGTTTATGTTTTTTCGGTTTTGTTTTTTCTTGTTTTTATTTCCTCTTTCGATTGCTGAATTTACAGGTATTGGTAGAGCAAATTCGCCATGGACGGCGAATTTAGCCTTGTGCGCCCGGATGGCGCATCAAGGTGGGCTCGTAGGCAATACCTGTAAATTCAGGAACCCCGAGTGCCTTTCTCGGGGCAATCGGATAAGGACGGCTTTTTTTGGTTACTTTTTTTAGCTGCTGAAAAAAAGTGACTCGCCGTAACAAGGCGAAACTCGTGATAACAATCCACGTACAAAAGCAGCGTCAAAAAGAGAAATCATCAATCGAAGAAACGAGCACCTCGCCCGCGGTACGAGAACCGCAAGGCCAAATAAAAAGAACCAGGTACATGACAACCTCCGACAAACACTAAAACAAATTCCACAAGGCCAACCCACTAACAACCACCAGCATCGCCCCGATAACCCGCTTCAACAAAACATCATTCTGCAGGATGTAATCATGCGTCTTCAGTCCGATAAAGTGCCCGATTGCTGCAACCGGCAACAGGGTGAGTGAGGTGAGGGCATTGAGATCAACACCCAGGGCTGCAAAAGTGCTCATCTTGATCGATACCAGGATAAACCACAGTACGAAAAGCGTATTGCGCAGTTGTGACTGGACTACATTACGTACATAGACAGCCACCATCAGCGGCGCACCGGTGAGCGAGGTACCGGCGATATAACCGCCGAAGACGAGCAGTATCTTATCTAACCATCTATTGTCGCTATGAATGTTTTTATTGAGCAACCACATCACCGCGTAGAACAGGGTGATGCAGTAGATAAAAGTGACAACCCACAGGTTAGGCAGGTTGAGCAGGCCAAAAACGCCGATCAGCGCGGGGGGTATGATGTAATACAACGATGTTTTCAGGTAGTCCCAGTTAACATTGTGCAACCGGGTACGCAATGTCAGCGCTGAAAAGAACAGCAGGTGTAAACCAATCAATGGTAGCCAGTATACCGGCTGGTCGTAGATCAGTAGCATAAAAGGCAACCCGAGTGCTGCGCCGCCGAATCCCAGGCCGCTGCGAACGAACCCAGCCCACAGAAACAATATGCCTGTTAGAAAGATATCGAGTGTTGAAAAATCGGGAAACATATGGTTACAGATTGGTGCCGATAACAGTGCTCGGCAGTAATAAGGTAATCGATAGATTTACTTGTTGATGACGTATTCCCGGGTTAACTTGAAAACAACCGGGCTTAATAATATTAAAGCGATCAGGTTGGGAAGCGCCATAAGGGCATTCAAGGTGTCTGCAACCAGCCATATGAAATCCAGACTGGCAGTTGCACCGACGGGCACCGCGAATATCCATAACCACCTGAAGCCTTTAATCGCGTTTTCACCGAACAGGTACTCGACACATTTTTCACTGTAGAAACTCCAGCCAAGTATCGTGGTGAAAGCGAAAATGCTTAAACCAAAGGTTACGATATAGCTACCGAAACCCGGCAGAGAGCTTTCAAAAGCAGCCGAAGATAAACTGGCCCCAGTTTCACCAGACGACCATACGCCGGAAGAAATGATCACCAGCCCTGTGATCGAACATAGAATGATTGTATCGATAAAAGTACCCAGCATGGCGATATGTCCCTGCTGTACAGGATTACTGGTCTTCGCAGCTGCATGTGCTATCGGCGCGCTGCCCAGACCTGCTTCGTTGGAAAAGATGCCGCGTGCGACACCAAAACGGATGGCCGCCCACACAGCTGCACCGGCGAATCCACCGGTCGCTGCGATCGGTGTAAATGCATGGGTAAAGATCAATGAAAAAGCGCTCGGTAAGGTCTCGATATTTATCGTCAGAATGATCAGCCCGGCCAGGATATAAGTGATCGCCATGAACGGGACCAGCTTCCCGGCGACGCTGGCGATACGTTTGATGCCACCGAGCAGGACCAGGGCAGCCAGCACCGCAATGACAATACCGCTAACGATATGTGGTATTGCAAAAGTATCGTGCATCACATCGGCGACAGAATTAGCCTGGATAGTATTGCCGATACCAAATCCAGCCAGTGCACCAAATACAGCGAAACAGGTGCCTAGCCAGCCCCAATGCGACTTCAAACCATTCTTGATATAAAACATCGGGCCGCCGATATGCATACCTTTGCTGTCGACCTCACGATATTTTACCGCGAGCACAGCCTCGGCATATTTTGTTGCCATACCCACCAGTGCCGTACACCACATCCAGAACAGGGCACCTGGTCCGCCGAGAAAGATAGCTGTCGCGACACCAGCGATATTTCCGGTACCGATAGTGGCAGACAGCGAGGTCATCAAGGCATTGAATGGCGCGATATCACCTTCACCACTGGCTTTTCTGCCTTGCCACAGCAGCTTGAAGCTATAACCGATCCGTCTCAGGGGAATAAGAGAGAGACCATACATCAGGTAAATACCCGTACCCAGTATGAGTATGAGCATTAACGGGCCCCAGACTATACCATTGAGAGTAGTGATTGCATCGGTGAGCTGCTGCATAGTTTTCATTTATTCTGGTTATTTTCTGTTTCCAATAATACCAGTTTATAGCGTATGTTTTTATCTGTTAAAAATCAGGTAAAATTCATGGTCATTCAATTTTTGACGCCCCGAGCTCGTCAACGCTGACAACAGGACTGCTAAACCCAGGAACTTTTTATATGACACCGGTCGTTGTATCTGCACTCTACCATTTCGTTACACTCGATAACTATCGTGAGTTGCGCAAACCACTGTATGATTTCATGGTCGACCATGAGATCAAAGGCACATTACTGCTCGCACAAGAGGGTATCAACGGCACTGTTGCCGGATCTCGAGCGGCGATCGACAAGCTACACCGATGGTTACGCTCCGACGAGCGATTAAGAGACCTGAAGAGTAAAGAGTCTTTCGATGACAGCATGCCATTCTACCGCACCCGGGTGAAGCTGAAAAAAGAGATCGTGACCATGGGAGTGACCGGTATTGACCCTAACCGTGTCGTCGGCACCTATGTGAAGCCGGAGGACTGGAACGATCTTATCTCCGATCCTGACGTCACCCTGATCGATACGCGCAATGATTATGAAGTTGCTATAGGCACGTTTAAAAACGCCATAAATCCAGATACCGAAACATTCCGCCAGTTTCCAGGGTATGTGAAAAACAACATGGATTCAAAGAAACATAAGAAGGTCGCGATGTTCTGTACTGGTGGTATCCGCTGTGAAAAATCTACTGCTTACCTGATAGAGCAGGGGTTCGATGAGGTTTATCATCTTCAGGGGGGTATCCTTAAATACCTGGAGACCGTGCCGCAAGATGAGTCACTGTGGCAAGGCGAATGTTTTGTTTTCGATAACAGGGTCAGCGTCAATCATCGCCTGGAAAAAGGTTGCTATGATCAATGTCACGCCTGCCGCCTGCCGATTACCGAAGCTGACAAGGAAAGTGAAAAATATGAACAAGGCATAAGCTGTCCCGCATGTTACGACATGAAATCAGAACAGCAGCGTAAACGCTTTGCCGAACGTGAGCGACAGATGCAACTGGCTCGGGCACGCGGAGAGCAGCATCTGGGGTCTGATACCAGAGAGATAAGTCAGCAGCGAAAGTATCTGAAAGATATGCAACGTGAAAAAAACCGCCGATCACACCTGGTGCACCGTTAACACTCACAGAATACGGATCAAAAGATGTCTATAGAAGTACTATTCGGATGGGCTGCATCGTTTCTCACCACGCTGATACTCGTTCCCCAGATTTATAAAGCGGCTAAAACAAAACATACGGATGATGTTTCTATGTCCATGCTGGTCATATCGGTTGCCGGTAACGGCTCCTGGGTTGTCCATGCCTTGCTGACTGCAAACATCCCACTCATCGTCGGTGCCGGACTCATCAGCTTGATGAGTATCACACTCATCATATTCAAGTATATGTACGACACGAAATAGACTATGGATATACCTGTCTTATACAGTTTTCGCCGTTGCCCTTACTGCATGCGTGCACACATGGCTTTGAAGTACTCTGGTATCAAGGTCGAGCTGCGTGAAGTTGAGTTACAGAACTATCCTCCCCAGGCGTTAGAGATCTCGCCCAAGGCTACCGTACCGGTATTACATCTGCCGGAAGGCACTGTTATCGACGAAAGCTGGGATATCCTTAAATGGGCACTGGCTCAGAATGATCCGGATCAATGGCTGGGCGAAGATAACGAGCATGCTCTCGATGCAGAGATATTGATCGAGACCAACGATTTTTCCTTCAAGCAAGATCTCGATCACTATAAATACGCAGACCGTCACCCTGAACATACTGAAGAACATTACCGCAAGAAATGCGAAAAATTCATCGAAGAACTGGAAGAGATGCTTTCCGAAAACCGGTTCTTGCTCTGCGACAAGTTATCGCTTGCCGACATCGGTGTGTTCCCCTTCGTCCGCCAGTTTTCTCTGGTAAACAAAGTATGGTTCGACCAGGCACCTTATCCACACGTCAGGCAGTGGCTGAATACATTGATAGACACCCAATTATTTAAAAATGCATTTGAAAAACATCAGTTCTGGCAGCAGGGCGATGCGGCTTTGTACATATAATTATTTACCGGGTTCAGCAGGTTGTTGAGTAACTATAATTTGTCTAAAAATCCGACGTTATTTCGGTAATTTTTACAGATAATATACCGTATGTCGGAAAATTCCATACACACTGTCAAATCTCGATCAATAGTGTTGAAATAATGTCACTTCTTGCTATATTCATAGCAACAGATAACAGCCCAGAGCTGTTAGCGTTAAAACCTTTAAATTCATATATTTAAGATATATAGAAAGTCCGTTTGTAAGGTTGCCTTCATACCTTCAACATCAAATGTATTCAAATAATTAAATTTTTCTACTGTTAACTCGTAGCTATAGCTGGTTACCTGATAACCAGTTTATTTGGAAAATATGATGGACTTAGCACACAATACATCCACGCAAAGTAGTACAACGGCTGTTGACTATAAAAAAGTTAACGAAAAGCTCGTTAACTGTGTAAATGACCACCTGTTAGCTTTGATGAACCAGATGCTGACTTCTGCAGATGACAAGCTGTTCGATCAGGCTGAAAAGGCAAAATCTGATGAGGAGCGGATGAAGTTTATGGACTGTACGAAAATATTTCGTACCGAACGCAATGATATCAGCCATCACTTCTTTATCAATGTTAACAACTCATTAAAACCCGCAAAGATAGTAAATTTAGAAGACCAGTCACAGGAGCTCAGCCTGGTCGGTCAGGATGAAATGGAAGAGATGGTGGCGATAACCACCATGCATGCAAAAGCCATGAATATATATGGTAAAGAGGTCAACCATATGGAAGCCCGCCTCGAATATGTCGAGTTAATGTATGCAGACTCATTCGATAAAGAAGCCCTGGACCCCAAACATATCTGCGAAATATTCCAGAAGACTATAGAGAATATCGAAATCGATATAGAAGTGAAACTGATCTTCTACAAGATGTTCGACCAGGAGGTCTGTTCTAAACTTGGCGTCATGTATAAAGCGATCAACCAGATCTTTATAGACAATAACATCATGCCAGAGATTATCCTGAAGACGACGAAACAGGAAGAGGTCGACGAATTTGAAGAAGTATCTACTCAAGTAGCAACATATTACGATCCGACGGAGAACGTATCTACTGATTTTATCCCGAGGACGAAAGAAGATATCAGTCGAGTTGTCAATGAATTCATGTCCGGTGGTATGACCATCACGGGTGATGAGATCGAACTTCCCGAGTCCTTTCTGCGCGCCCCTACCCAGAAAGACCTGGACGGAAAAAGCTGTTATGAGAGAAAAGAGGTAGTCAAAGCATTATCCAGGCTTCAACACAAGCTCTCATCTATGCAGGATATTGCTGAGAACCTGACTCCCGAAGTCATCAAGCAGGAATTGCTCAGCAACATAAGTAACGACAACGGCGGTGTAGTAGATAAGCAGGTAAGCCTGCTGCATGAGAGAAGTATCGACTTCGTCGGTATGATGTTCGGTGCGATAGCCGATGATGAAACAGTCTCACAGATAATGACAAACCTGATATACCAGCTGCAGGTTCCAGTTATCAAGGTCGCCATGTCAGATACCAGTGTCTTCGATGAAGAAGAGCATCCGGCCAGGGTTACCGTAGACCTGCTTACGACTGCAGGCAAGGGTATCAATAGTGAAGAAGATCGTCTCTACAGTGAACTGGAGGCTGTCGTCGATGAGATACTGGACGAATTCGATATCGATATAAGGGCGTTTGAAAAAGCCGTCGACGAACTGCAAGAGATCATCAGGAAAGAGCAGGCGCTTAGCGATGAGACAGAAAAGCAGGAGCAGAAAAAGATACTGCAGGAGCACGCACGACAGATCGTTATTAAACAACTCAAGGTGATCTCATGCAATAAGAAGATCCCCAACGAGGTTAGACCTCTGGTGCTGAAGCACTGGTCGACATTGATGCTCAATCGCTATATCCGTCATGGCCGTGATAGTCAGCAGTGGATGCAATCGGTAATGTTACTAAAACTATTGCTTAGATGCATGCAGCCGATCCGTTACCCGTCGCAGTTCAGCATGCTAAAAAACAACCACATGGCTCTGATCGAAGCGGTGAACGACGAACTGTATGAAACTCGGCAGGACAAAGAGTCAATCAGGGGTCAGATAAATACGCTGAAAAGATATTTCTGCAAGATGTTAGAAGAGTATGACCTTCAGATCATCGATAACAACAACGAACAGATATCAGCAGAGTTACTACAGCAAGACAGCACCGAGGGCACCCGGGAAGAGCTGCAACAGATACAGGAGCAGATTGAAACTGCGAAGCAAAAAATAGCGAAATTATCGAGCAGCACAAAACCTGGAGTCTGGTATGAGATCTACAATGGCGAAGACAGGGCGGTGAGACGACTGAAACTTTCAGTTATCCTCACCGATGCAGCGCAGCTTATTTTCGTCGACCGAAAAGGCATGAAAGTGATAGAAAAAGACGCTGCTGTATTCGCAAAAGAGCTGGAAGAGAACCGTTCTCGTATACTGGCAGACCATTCGACGTTCGATCATGCACTGGGCCAGGTAATGAAGGCTATGGCCGCATAGCAGTTTTCACGACATAGTGTGAGCACTTAATAAAAAAAATAAAACAGCTTTATCATGTTTTAGCCAGTAACATCGTTACTGGTTTTTTTATTCGACTCTGACCCTGAAGTTAATCACCATCGATGGGTCGTTTGCTCCGTCACTGCCCCTGAATTCACCCTTAGGGCTCAAGCGGATGTGGTTTATCGGTGGAGAGGTTATGTCGAACCCGTTGGCATCCACAGCAGGTGTTATATAGGTAGCACCACCATCATTAGAAAAGTCTATATCATCTAGCGTGCTGGCAAGTGAGATGAAAGTAAAGCTCAGCCCGCTGGCAGTAAGTCCATCCACAAAAGTGGCCGGATTAAGCGGTGAGCCGAAATAGAATGTCGTCCCTGCAGCTATCGTATCGGTTAAAACAATCGTGTTGATATCAACATAACCATAACCCGTATTCTCTACGCCGACCGAGTATTCGACTATCGAGTTAGGGATAGCTTTATAGTTTGATGTATTCACAGGGTCAAATAATGTCTGTGAATAGTTTTTGCTAACGGTTAGTAGCGGCGGACCGACAACAATATTCGCAGTGGATGAATGTGTGACAGTTCCTTCCGAGCCTTCATTCGCAGTAAAACCTACCGACCAGATACCATCTGGTGTCGCTGGAATGGTATACGGTGTTTCAAAAACAGCAGTGGCTCCTGCTGCTGCAGGATCTGCTACAGGCACCGATACACTGGTCGAAAACACCTGCGTCGGCACCGGGTTAGAGACAGTAAAATCAACACTGTTGATATCTGCATAGCCAAATGGGTCACTCACTTTTGCTCGCAGGTAAACGGTAGAGCCTGGAAGATAGGACTTATACTGGGTAGTTGACGGTGAAGCTGCAGCATAGATCCCGACCTCGTCCAGGTTGATAACGGTTGCCGTATCGAATGGAATGACTGATAGACCATTTAGGTTTGAGTGAACGCGTACACGATTGTTGGATGGGCCCGTGGTATTGGTCACCCTCATCATCAGACTGTCTGTCGCGGTAAAACTCACAGCCGATGCTAATGTAAAATCAAAAGGTATAAGAGTAGTATTACCTTGATTTGTGCCGATGTTAAAAGTTGTTGAGTCACTGGCGATCAGGGTATTTCCACCCGATACCTTATACAGTTCGATCAGAACTGTTCTGCTGCCACCATTATTGTTTCTTTCAAAACCGATCAATGCATTGATCGTTCCTGCTGAAATCGTAAAATCACCCTGAAAAACCGGTGTCAGGTTAAAATCAGCCGATTCACCGTTACCATTCAAGTTAGCCGTACGGCTATCAGTGATCGTCGCCGGGTCGTCTCGTGTCAGATCACCCGCATTGCCGCCCAGGTTATCAAGATACAGTATTTTTGTCCCGCTGCTCGGTGTACTATTTACTACAACTGTAGGAGCAACGGCATTAGTAACGATGCCGGTAGTCACATCCGTTATGATCGCAGTATTGTTTATACTGGTACCTGTACTGGCCGCACCAGATACATTTGCCTCAAACTCCACGGTGACACTGCTGCTTGCAGGGATGCTGATGTTGCTTATATCTATCGTATTGCCAGCAGAATTGTCAGTACCACCGCCTAGATTTGTGATATTGATACCGGTTAGATTGGCATCGACGACATCTGTCAGCTGAACGTTACTGACCGGCAATCCGCCTGTCTCTATAATTGTAATCGTGTATCTGAGCAGGTCGCCCGGCAGGAGAGAACCGCCATTAACATCTAACACTGTTTTTGTAGAAGTGCTCAGGCTGGTTGGCGAAATGGTAAGCGTTGGCGATATAGCATCGAATGTCACTCCTGAACCAGCATGCGTTATAGTAGCTGTATTATCGATGTTAGTTCCTGGAGGTGCTGCTGCATCTATCGTTGCTTCATATACGATAGTAACGCTACTACCGGCGGCTACCGTAATTGTACTAAGGTCAATGTTGTTCCCGACAGTATTGTTAGTCGTACCTGCAGGTAAAGATGTAAAGTTGATAGATTGTAGCTCGGCCTGAACTACATCGGTAACAGTAATATCTGTCGTAGTAAAACCTGCAGTCTCATTGATCGTGACAGTGTATTCGAGCACATCGCCGGGGGCTACACTACCACCGTTCAGATCAACGACTGTTTTGGTCGACGTATTCAGGACAGGATCACCGACTGAAGCGGATGCTGCTTCTCCTGTTGACAGGGTACCGGTAAAATTAGCCGTGGCGAATGTTGCGATAATACTGGCGTTGTTTACTGTTGTGGCAGCATTAGGCAATGCGGCACTTCCAGCTACTATGGGACCAACAACAACGGTCTGGCTAGCATTCTGAACGTAAGATGTTTCCAGTGCTGATATATCATGCCCCTGGCTATCTGTTGCATCACCTGAAACAATATTGAAAGTTTCTGTGCCCGGGTTGTTTGCCGTGTAACAGAAATATACGTCTGTACCTGGTGCCACTGATATTGAATCAAGCGTATCTGTACAGGTATTGTTGGTACTGACCCATTTATCGAAAGTTACCGCGGCAAAAGCCGCAGTGATACATACTTCATTCAGGGTGCCAGGATCAAATGGCGCCACATGTACCAACTCAAACCCCCAGTTACCTGTAGGATCTTCACCGTCAATCAAGCTTAGAACATTCGGCGATGGAATATTAGGGGCGGTAGGAACATGTGGAAGATAGGTTCCGTTTATAGTCGGTGTGCCAGCTCCACATACATTCTCAACGTCGGTACCGATGGCCGCTTCGTCATCAAAAGTAGCGACAATATCATTCTGAGCACAACCCCACGGAGCAGTAGCTGTATTTTCATCGAGCACTGTACCCGGACGTTCGAACAGCCAGACAGTCGTACCCTGCGGGCTGGTAATACGAGACGTCAGGTCGCCAACATAGGCTTTTGTTATATCAACCGATACATCGACATCAAAGGCAACGCTGACATCAGCGAACTGATACGGGATATTAATATTGGTAGTACTTGAAACAGCAAATGGCCAGCCGACACCACCGTTATCATTACATACTGTTTCTGCAGCATATGTGATTTCAGACGCACCGAATGCAAGCGCTGCATATAGAAGAACAGGAACATATTTTTTGGAAAAGTACTTCATGAATTGAGAATTTAAAACTTCCTTACAGAAAATGGCTTATGCAAATGCAGCTCAATCTGAAGTCATAGAATCTGGCTAAGAATATTCGCACTACTATTGTAGTCAATATCCAGAGAAGTGTATGATTTTTCTTGCTTTAATACAAGACTGGGAAAACTGTAGATGTTGATTTTTCGACAGTATTCAATTTCCTGCATTAGTGTATTTTGACAATCCTGGGATTGAATGTCATCTGCAAACTGCTGTGTGTTAAGGCCAAGTTGCCCTGCCAGGGTAACGAGGACATCCAGGTCAGAAGGATTTTTTGCTAACAGGTAATAAGCCTGTTGTATCAACAATAACATGTCACTTTCGAGATCTGGTTGCTGCATGCGGCAGGCGATAATAGCCCTACAGGCGGGGTAGGTCGACCGGCGTGGACTACATTGTGTCCAGAAATCATAGTTGAACACTGTCCCGGGGATCTCCTGCTGGATTCGTTGCCAGTTGTCACGGATATTCATCCGCATCTCATCTGGCATGGGCTCGTCAGTATCAGCCGCTAAACCACCTAGCAGGTAACGAATTTCAATCCTGCTATCAATTTTCTGTTGTACTTCCTGCCAAACAGGGCGAAAGCCCCAGCACCAGCTGCACATCGGGTCATGTATATATAATAGCGTCTTTTCTTTATCTTTCATTAAGAAACAAATACTGTGAACTATTCGTTAGCCGTATTCACATAAATATGCACAATCAGCCGGTACCGAGACATCGAATGAGCTGTTTGCGTCTACGTCAAATGACTGTCCAGCACTATAAGATATACTATCGCCGTCAGCTTTTAGCTTAATGATCAGCTCTCCTGTAATAACACTCATCTTCTCTTTCTCGGCTGTATTGAAAACATAGTCGCCCGCGGCCATAACACCTATGGTTGCAGGTTTCTCTTTTCCCTGAAACGCAATTGACTTCACTTTTCCATCAAAATATTCATTGGTTTTAAACATCAGTAACCCCGCCAGGTTTATGTGTATTGTTGATAATGCAATTCAAATCAGAATTGGAGGTATAACATATTGATATTGAAATAATTACTATTATATTATAAAATTCTAATATTGTTAGCGAGTAAATAAAGAAGATACGATGATTGAAAAATATAACTGTAGTTTTGTAGAAACACAAATTAATAAAGGCGGACAATTGATCGATGTGCGTTCGCCAGTAGAGTTTAACCAGGGCGCACTGAGTGGTGCTGTAAATATGCCCATCGAGAGTTTCCAGTTTCTGAAAGACGCTATCGATGAAACAAAACCCGTGTTACTGTATTGTCGAACCGGTGCAAGATCAGAGATGGTAAAAAGATACCTGGAACAATTGGGCTTTGATCAGGTCCATAATATTGGCGGCTTAAGGCAATTTGCCGGTTGCTGAGATATATCACTTATTATTACAGACAGAGACTAACGATGACTTACGATATTTCAGTTGAAAACATCAAATGCGGTGGCTGTGCAAGCACTATAACGACCAGGTTGAATGAGATGGACGTCATAGACAGCTGTGATGTTGATATTGAGAAAGGTATCGTATCTATCCATGGTGACGAGTCTAAAAGAGACGAGGTCACCAGGTTATTACTAAAACTGGGCTATCCTGAAAGCGGAACTGCTGAGGGACTGGAAGCGGCCAAGGCGAAAGCAAAGTCATTCGTCAGCTGTGCGGTTGGCAGAATTAATTCCTGACCATAGTAATAAATGGTTTTGAGATTGAATAATGCCGGATCTACCGGCATTTTTTTTGTTCGCTGATTTCATGATACCATTCGCCGCCTATGAAAACGCGTGACTTCCATTACCAGCTGCCAGAACAACTCATCGCTCAAACTCCCAGCGATGTACGTTCTAACAGTCGGCTGTTACATTATTCACGTCATGACCAGCATATAGACCACCTGAAGTTCAGCGATATAATCAATCTCATAAACCCTGAGGACTTGCTGGTTTTTAATAATACCCGTGTCATCCCAGCACGTATGTACGGTATCAAAGAGACCGGCGGCAAAGTAGAGATACTGGTGGAACGACTGACATCAGAATTTAGCTGTCTGGCACATGTTAAAGCCAGCAAAACACCAAAAGCCGGAAGCGTGCTCACACTGAGCAATAATAATGAGTCACAGCCGTCACTGGTTTTGTCAGTTACCGTTGAAGGTCGCGACGGTGAGTTATTCATTCTCAGTTCGAGTGGTCACAGCATAGCCGAAATCATGGAACACACTGGCCACATGCCGTTACCGCCCTATATCAGTCGTGAAGATTCCAGTGAAGATTTCTCACGTTATCAGACCGTCTACGCTGCTAACCCTGGTGCTGTGGCAGCACCCACTGCCGGCTTACACTTTGATGAGTCACTACTTGAAAAACTGAAAGAGAAGGGCGTCGATTCTGCCTTTGTTACCCTTCATGTCGGTGCAGGCACTTTCCAGCCGGTACGCAGTGAACACATCGAAGATCACCATATGCATTTCGAATACCTGGTGGTACCAGAAGAAACTGTTCAAAAATGCCAACAGGCACGGCAGAATGGCGGCCGAATTATTGCGGTAGGCACTACCACTGTACGTTCGCTGGAGACTGCGTCTCAGAGTGGTGGGTTAGAAGCCTATACAGGAGAAACTGATATCTTTATATACCCTGGGTATCAGTTCAGAAGTATCGATGCGCTGATCACTAATTTTCACCTACCTGAATCGACCCTGCTGATGCTGATCAGTGCTTTTGCTGGAAAAGACGAAATGCTGCGCTGTTATGCTGAAGCGGTAAGAGAAGAGTATCGTTTCTTTAGTTATGGTGATGCGATGTTTATCGAATAACGATAATTCTATCTTATATATTACTTTTAATAATAAACATATCTTATTGATGTTATTCAAATTATACAAAGAAAAAAACGGTGTCCGTCGAGGCCGGTTACGTTTTGACAGGGGCACCATAGAAACCCCGGCATTTATGCCTGTAGGTACCTATGGCACGGTCAAGGCGATGACTCCGGAAGAACTGGATGACATCGGTGCTGAGATCATCCTCGGCAATACCTTCCACCTCATGCTACGGCCGGGAACAGAGATCATCCGTAAACACGGTGACCTGCATGATTTCATGCATTGGCAGAAGCCGATATTGACTGATTCTGGCGGTTTCCAGGTCTATAGCCTGGCGAAAATGCGAAAGATTACCGAATCAGGCGTACTGTTCCATTCTCCGGTAGACGGCAGAAAGATCGAGTTAACGCCCGAGTACTCCATGCAGATCCAGAAGGAACTGGGCTCAGACATCGTTATGATATTCGATGAATGCACGCCTTATCCAGCGACCGAAAAAGAAGCCCAGGATTCAATGCAGTTGTCCTTGCGCTGGGCAGCTCGGTGCAAAACAGCCCACCAGGAGAATTTTCAGAACACCGCACCGTCAGCCTTATTTGGTATCGTCCAGGGCGGTATGTACGAAGCATTGCGCCATGAATCCGCGGAAGGCCTGACCTCACTTGGCTTCGATGGTTATGCCGTCGGTGGTTTATCTGTCGGAGAACCCATGCAAGAACGCAACCAGGTGCTGGATTTTACCGTACCAAAACTACCGACAGATAAACCGCGTTACCTTATGGGGGTCGGCCGGCCCGAAGACATCATCGAGGCTGTCAGGCGTGGAATCGACATGTTCGACTGCGTCATCCCAACACGACATGCCCGTACCGGGTTCCTGTATACTTCAAAAGGTATCCTGAAGATAAGGAATAGCCGTTACCAGGATGATATCCGTCCGATCGATGAAAACTGTCAGTGTTATACCTGCAGGAATTATTCACGTTCCTACCTTCGCCACCTGGATAAATGCGGCGAGATTCTTGGATCACGGTTGAGCACCATCCATAATCTGTATTATTACCAGCAGCTGATGCGTGATATCAGAAACGCCATAGAAAACGACCGTTTTGACGAGTTTGCAGACGAATTCTATGCGCAGGTTTCAGCTGATAATTAATAATGAGATAAACCACAGAAACACTATCATTTATGGCATAATATCGCGCCATTAATAGGCGCTAAACGGTGCCCTGTCTTCATCAAAATCCAAGAGGTTATTATGAGTTTTTTCATTTCTGACGCGATCGCAGATGCCGGTGCAGCGGCTCAGTCACCCGATCCATTAGCTTCATTGATCCTGCCGATAGGCCTGGTCGTTCTATTTTATTTCTTCCTCATCCGTCCACAGAGCAAACGTCAGAAAGAGCACCGCCAGATGGTCAACGATCTGCAGAAAGGTGAAGAAGTAATCACCTCAGGCGGCATCCTCGGCAAGATAACCAGTGTAAATGATGATTTCATCACCCTGGAGATTGCAAAAGATGTATCACTGACGCTGCAGAAGAATGCAGTTCAGAGCATCATGCCAAAAGGCACGATGAAGGAACAGAGCAAAGAATCTTAGCCATCGCTCTTTCAGAAACAAATTTCATCCATTATAAAAATAATACCAGGAACACTCAGCCATGCTGAATCAATATCCACTGTGGAAATATATCCTACTAGTCGTCGTGCTGCTCATCGCCAGCATCTTTGCGCTACCGAATCTGTATGGTGAAGACCCCGCCGTTCAGGTAAGTCACCGTACCAAGTCATTAACCGATGAAGACAAATTACTCATCGTGCAAACTGTCGAGGCGAAAAATCTAAGCCTGAAATCGATCGATCTGGAACAGGGACACGTACTGGCAAGGTTCAATGATACCGAAGCACAGCTTGTGGCTGCCGATGCATTAAAAGAAGCATTAGATAAACAGTACCTGGTCGCGCTCAACCTGGCACCTGCGACCCCGGGCTGGTTACGCGCATTAGGCGCAGCACCGATGTACCTTGGCCTCGATCTACGTGGTGGAGTGCATTTCCTGATGGAAGTGGATATGGTCGCAGCGATCAAACGCCTGGAAGAAAGCCTGCTATCAGATATCCGCAGTACACTACGAGATGAGAAGATACGTTATCGCGGCGTGCGCCGTGACGACGATGGCCTGCATATCTCGTTCCGCGAACTCGGTCACATGGAGCAGGCAGCGGAAAAACTACCGCGTGTTTTTCGTGAACTTGATTTTACCGATAACCAGGATACCCTGACCCTGCATGCAAAACTTACCGAAGTCGCCATCCGCAATGAGAAAAAATCGGCCCTGCAACAGAACGTCATCACATTGCGCAACCGAGTCAATGAACTGGGCGTCGCTGAGCCTGTCATCCAGCAGCAGGGCGACTCACGTATCGTCGTTCAGTTACCGGGTATACAGGACACTGCTGGCGCGAAGAAGATCCTCGGTGCGACAGCGACTCTCGAATTCAGGATGACCGAAGGTACCCGTGCTGACTGGCTGGATGCCGAACAGACCGGCCGTACACCACTGAATTCGATCCTCTATCATGAGAGAGACGGTAGTCCGGTATTACTGAATCGCCGGGTTATCGTTACCGGCGACCAGATAATCGATGCCGCATCGACCTTCGACAGCCAGAAAGGCACACCGGCAGTATCGGTTCGTCTGAACGGTAAAGGCGCAAGTAAGATGGGGGAGACCACCCGTGAATTTATCGGCAAGCCAATGGCAGTGGTATTTATCGAAAACAAGATAGAGACCAAAAAGGTCGGTGATGTCACGACGAAACACCGCACTACGACGAAAGAGGTTATCAATGTAGCAACTATCCAGGGGCAGTTCAGTTCACGCTTTCAGATCACCGGCCTGGAATCTCAGGAAGCGCGTGACCTTGCACTGTTGTTACGCGCCGGCTCTCTAAGAGCACCTGTTGAGATCATCGAAGAACGCACCGTAGGGCCAAGCCTGGGTAGAGATAATATCGAGAAAGGCTTCTTCTCTGTGATGATCGGCTTCGTCCTGGTACTGGCCTTCATGACCGTCTACTACAGGGGGTTTGGTCTCATCGCCAACATCGCATTGACTGCGAACCTGATCATCATCATCGCGGTACTCTCATTATTACAGGCGACATTAACCTTGCCTGGTATCGCCGGTATCGTGCTGACCGTCGGTATGGCAGTCGACGCAAACGTGCTCATCTTCGAACGTATAAAAGAAGAGGTCAAGAATGGTAATTCGCCACAGGCGAGTATCCACTCGGGTTATGAGAAAGCATTCAGTACTATTACCGATGCCAATGTCACTACCTTGCTGGCAGCCATCGTACTGTTCACACTAGGTACCGGCCCGGTCAAAGGATTCGCCATCACACTTAGCATAGGTATCATAACGTCTATGCTTACAGCTATCGTTGGTACACGTGCGATCGTGAACCTGCTGTATGGCAACCGCGACATCAAAAAACTATCAATATAATAATCAAAGAAGACATCAGGTAAACAACATGTCACAGACAGCAACACAGCCAAAGCAGAGAGCAACGATCAACTTCATGAACAAGCGAAAACTGGCAATGGTTTTCTCTTTATTACTGATGCTTGTATCTATCGGCAGCATCGTCACCAAAGGTCTCAACTTCGGTATCGACTTTACCGGGGGTTACCTGATCGAGGCCGGCTATCAGAATGATGTCGATCTGAATAAGGTAAGGGCGGGACTGGCAGATGCTAAATTCAAAGATGCACAGGTACAGAACTTTGGTTCTTCTAAGGACATCATCGTGCGTATCGCACCTCGTGCTGACATCAATAAAGCAACCATAGGTGACAGCATTCTCGAAGTATTAAAAACCACCTCGGATAAACCCGTCGAGATGCGCCGTGTAGAGTTTGTCGGCCCGCAGGTTGGTGATGAGCTACGTGATGATGGTGGCATTGCACTACTGGTCGCACTCGGTGGCATCCTTATCTATATCAGCATGCGTTTCCAGTTAAAATCAGCAGTCGGCGCTATCCTGGCACTGGTGCATGACGTAATAATCACTATCGGTGTATTTTCCATATTACAACTCGAATTCGATCTGACAGTGTTAGCATCTATCCTGGCGGTTATCGGATACTCACTCAACGATACCGTGGTTGTACTGGACCGAATCCGCGAGACCTTCAGAAACATCCGTAAAACTTCTGCTGAAGACATATTGAATATCTCTATCAACCAGACACTGGCAAGAACCCTGGTAACATCACTGACAACCTTACTGGTATTGTTCGCGCTGTTCTTTTTTGGTGGTGAGATAATCCATGGCTTTGCGACTGCACTTATCGTTGGCGTTATCATTGGAACCTATTCATCGATCTATATCGCCAGCAGCACCCTGATGCTGATGAATATACATAAACAGGACTTCCTGGTTGTTACCAAAGAAGAAATCGTCGATGACGCACCATAGAGCAGGGGTGTTCACACCATTGCAGTAGTGGGACCCTGTTCCTCAATTTCTCCTTTGACGCTGCCTGGGCACTTGGATTGTTACCAAGCGTTTTGTTGATACTTGTTTTTCTTAATATTTACGTTTGAATTTTGCTAAGGCTTTGCGGTTCTCGCACCGCGGGCGAGTTACTCTTTGTCAACAGCCACAAAGAGTAACCAGAAAAGGCCGCCACGTCAGCTGCGCCCCTTGAAAAACAGGGGTGCCCATCGAAAGCACATGGTTAGCATGCCACGCCAGAACTCGCAGAAGACGCTCAGACATGCTGGCGCAGAAAACCCATGCTTAACCATGCCCATTCGCTGGCTTGCTAAGGTGGGTTTAAGGACAATAGCAAAAACAATATCTGTATTAAAAATACCACTCTTTGACATTGCGGCTGTTTTGCTTCTGCTTATTTGTTTTTGACTCTTCCTCGCATTAGCCAAGCCATTGATGTGCTGCCGGTATCATGAGTTTTCTGTGAAAACTGTCTGAGCGTTTTCTGCGAGTTTTTTCACAGCATGATACCGGCAGTATATCAATGGGAATCCCTGTGCCTTTTACAGGGGCGACAGGCGTAGCGACGGCTTTTTTTGGTTACTTTTTTTAGCTGCAGAAAAAAAGTGACTCGCCCGCGGTGCGAATACCGCAATGCGTAAATGAAAATTAGTCGTAAATATAAAGAAAAATTACATATCAGCGCGTAACGCTTGGTAACAATCAACGTACCCAGGCAGCGTCAAAAGGAGAGATCGAGGAGCAGGAATATTAAGCATATGCATATGCTTCACTGCTACTGGTATTTATGTAAAAAACTTTTCCAGAAAGTTTTTTACGCTTCTATAGTTGACTATTTTGTTGATTAACAACCATCTGAAAATCCTTAAGGATCGTTTTCGGATCATGCGGAGGATTAAAAAAAGCGACCAGCTTACCCTCAGGGTTCAGCAGCAGTAAGGAAGAGCTATGGTCCACATTGTAAACGTTATCATCTGAATTGACCGATTCGCCGTTTGCAACTGGTACCTTCATATAAACGACGCTCATCTGCAGGGTCAATGCTTTTATCATCGCCGCATCACCGGTAACTCCGATAAAGTCTTTATCGAAATACTGCACATAATCGGACAGCATATCCACCTTATCACGGTCAGGGTCAACCGAAACAAAGATGACATCGGGAAACATATGATTGATTGCTGACGCAGCTTTCTTTGCCTGGGCAACGACTCCCAGCGTTACCGGGCAAATGTCCGGGCAGTTGGTATAGCCAAAGAACAGCAGGCTCCAGTGTCCCTTGAGATCATCCAGAGTAAATATCTCGCCGTCATCTTTGCTTAACTCGGGTATGACGATCTTACGTGCAGGCGACAGGATAGCCCCCTGGATCGGAGAAAAACTTTCTCTCGCCTCGGCAAGTTCTTTGTTTTTCTGGGCTGATGTTTCCTCACCTGAGCGTTGCAGAGAAGAGAACCAGAAACCTGCTGACATCGCAGCTACGGCGGCGACAGCGATAACGAACTTCGAGTTTACCATGATGATGACCAGGTGCTTAACATTTGAACTGAAAGTTATGACACAGATATTTGCTGACGTCACTGGCGAAATAGTGATCGACAACCATGGCGATGAACAGCAGCATCAGGTAATTAATCGAGTACACGAATGTTGATATGGCTGCGTTCTTCCTGTCGCTGAACATGAGCAAGAACACTTTATAAAAGAAATACAGGCCGAGAAGGACGGCAGATACCAGGTAGATTTCACCGCGCATGTATGCGAGGTAGGGCAGCAGTGTGACCATGAACATCAATATGGTATAACCGAGGATAGAATACTTGGTAAATTCGATGCCATGGGTAACCGGCAACATGGGCAGGTTCACTTTTGCGTAATCATCGCGGCGATGGATAGCCAGTGCCCAGAAGTGCGGCGGTGTCCAGGTGTATATGATCAAGACCAGTAATACGCCATGTGGATCGATACTGCCTGTTACCGATGTCCATCCCAGTAACGGAGGTGTTGCGCCTGCCAGACCACCGATGACGATGTTCTGTGGCGTCGCCTTCTTCAGATACATAGTATAGATCACTGCATAACCGATCATGCTGGCAAAGGTTAAAACCGCGGTCAAGGTATTGATCCATGCCGTCAGAACAAACACTGAGGCAGCAGCCATCATGATAGCGAAGATGAATGCGTTCTGCTGGCTGACACGCCCTTTGGGTAAGGGCCGGTTTTCGGTCCTCGCCATACGGGAATCACTTTCCCGTTCCACGATCTGGTTGATAGCAGCGCCAGCAGCAGAGCCCAGACCGATACCCAGGGTGGACATGAGAAGAACAAATAGTGATATCTCACCAGGCGGGCTGGCTAAAACGACACCGACAACCGAGGTCAACAATAATAGCGCAACGACCTTCGGTTTACAGAGATCATAATAATCCCGCCACGTCGCGCTCTCGACGTGAATATCTGTTTTATCTACATCTGTGTTCATAACTGCATTCTGTTATCTAATTTACCGTACAAAAGGATGTTACGATCAGCCGATCTGGGACGCTTTTAACAGCTTCTTCAGGTCATACAAAAATTCCTTGTTCGGCTGTTCCTGGGTAAAACGCATCATCACGTTACCCATAGGGTCCATGATATATGTTTCATTGTTCGTAATGCCGATATCATCACGGATATTAGCGCCCAGCGCATCGATGATCACATCAGCATCCCCGTTTACATGTATCACATTCGGGTGTGTCTGTTCTATTAATTTTGTTAAAGACGTACCGGCAGGCTCCAGGTGTACGAACATGCGTATAACACGGTGCTGGTTTTTGGCCAATGATGTATGTATCTGCCGGGTATCATAGAGACGTGTTTCACATTGCTCGTCACAGTCTTTTCCCAGAAAAGAGATTAGCCGCCACTTATAGGTCAGGTCGTCCCTGGGTATGATCTCATTATTTTCATCTCTGAGCTTAAAACTCTCGATATGTACGATAGGATTTAATATCTCACCATGATTGACGAACGACTTTACATCGACGAAAAAGAACATGATATAAGCGAGTGCGACTGGCGCAATGAAAGCGATCACTACGAACCAGACAGTATAGGGATTTCTTTTACTGGCACTGATAGGGTTATTGACTGCAGGTGCGCTTTCAGCCTTGGTCACTTCATCTTCAGGTGTATCTACTTCATTCATTGTTTAACCACACGTTTTGTATTTACTACAAGATAGATTATCAATAGCGCGAGGGACATCGCGAACCACTGAAATGCATATCCATTGTTCTTCGCAGAATTTAAATTTAACACGGGCAGGTCGTGCTCAAAAACCCCTGCCGAGTCAGGATTAAGCCATAACACCATATCATAGAGATCATAACCTAATATGTCGCTGATCTCTGCCAGGTCTATATATTGAAGCACAACCGGCCATTTTGATATTTCCTGCACATACTCTGACAGTAAAAGTGTTCGCGAAGGCGGTAAGTCTAGCAGGCCATCTATCTCTAACTCACCCTCGGGAGACGTGATCTCGGGCAACTGTTGCCGTGTTTTACCCTGTGGCACGAACCCACGAGCGACAAGTACCGCTTTCTCCTCACTAATTTTCACCGGGGTGAACACATGATAGCCAACCTGGCCGTTGAAAGTAATATTATCAAGTAAGAAGCTGTGCCGGTCATCGAATACACCAGTAAATCTTGCAGGATGGAAACGCCTGTCAGCACTTGAAACCGGCAACTGCGGCAACGGTAAAGCTGATAACCTTTTACGCTCGGTAATATTATGCTGTAAAGTATCTTTGTATTCAGCACGGTCAAGTTGCCATAGCCCCAGTGAGACCATGGTATAGAGCAAAGCTACGGTAATCAAGCTACTGGCTATCCCGGGATGAAAATGAAATCCAGCGATTGTAAAAGAGATCAGCCGGTAATCTCTAATTGCTTTGATAATACTCATAAGCAGCCGTAGAATTGAAGACAAAGATCACTGAAAGCCCGCAAACTAAAATATATCTATATGGTAATAACATGGTATTTAAAATCGTCGTATTGAGCTTACTATTCGTCGTACTCATAAGCCTTGGTTCAGCACTGGTCGCGATGGCGAAGGGTGGTCAATCTGACAGGATGCTGAAGGCACTGACATGGCGTATCGGCCTCTCGGTGTTTATTTTCATCCTGCTCTTAATAGGACAGGCCACGGGGTTGATTACACCCCATGGCCTGTTGTAACTACTACATGACGCGGAGTTTACCGCGTATCCTGTTTATAACCAATATACGAATATAAACAGTCCTAACCAGACAACATCGACGAAGTGCCAGTACCAGGCAACCGCTTCGAACGCAAAATGTTTTTCTGGTGTGAAGTGATCCTTGATCGCACGTATCAACATGATCAACAGCATGGTGGTACCCATGGTCACATGGAATCCGTGGAAGCCTGTCAGCATGAAGAAAGTACTGCCATAGATACCTGAGTCCATGGTCAGACCAAGCTCTGTGTAAGCATGTATATATTCTTCTGCCTGTAATACCAGGAAGATGCAGCCTAATAAAACAGTTGCAGCCAGCCACATGATCAATGGTTTCTTATGGTTTGCACGTAGCGCATGGTGCGCGATAGTGACGGTGACAGAAGATGCCAGCAGTATCGCAGTATTCCATGCAGGTAAGCCCGTTGCCGGAATCACCTCTTTAGGTGCGACAAACTTGGCATTGTCAGGATTGGTCATCACAGGCCATACTGCTTCGAATGCCGGCCATAGAAGTTCATGTGTCATCGCGTTATTACTGGCACCGCCCAACCATTCGACAGCGATGGTACGTGCGTAGAACAGGGCACCAAAGAATGCAGCGAAGAACATCACCTCGGAGAATATGAACCATAACATTCCGATACGGAAAGACTTATCGACCTGCGCATTATAATTATCAGCCATTGACTCCTTGATGACAGCGCCAAACCATCCGAAGAAAAGGTAAGCGATCATTAAGAGACCAACAGGCAGGATCAGATTGATAGCACCTGCATGGATCGAAGTGACTGCACCGATGACAGAGGTCGTCAGCGCGATAGTTCCTACGACAGGCCACTTGCTCGGCTCTGGTACGAAATATATATCATGGTTTGTTGTTGATGACATAGTTTATTTCCTGGTTTTTTTTAATGTTGTGTCAAAGGTGTGCTCAATGCGATCGACTGATTATCAACAGCCTCTGCCTTCACGTCCTCTGATCCTGGTTTTATAAAAAATGTGTACGACAGTGTTACCTCATGGACATCTTTATCTACAGATGGATCTATCATGAAAACCACTGGCATTATCTTTTCTTCGCCGGCTTTTAATACCTGTTCAGTAAAACAGAAACACTCTGTCTTCTGAAAATGGCCAGCCGCGATTCCGGGTGTGACGCTGGGCACTGCCTGTCCGATGATGTCTCTATCGGTCTTGTTCCTGGCTACATACTCGATGCGCGCAGCTTCACCTGGATGCACCTTAACCGCGTGCGTCAGAGGTTTGAACTCCCACGGCATCTGTGCATTCAGGTTTGCCAGGAATTCCACTTTTATCTCTCTGCTGGTATCGACCTGTATCGGCTCAGCCGATACATATTGATCACCAGTTTTACCGTTCAACCCGGTAATATCACAAAACACGTCATACAGAGGGACTAACGCAAAGCCGAAGAAAAACATAGCAACGACGACGAACAGTAAATTACGTATAACTTTTTTGTTACCGCTTTTATTATCTGTTTCAGCGCTCATAATTCACTCTAATCACAGGAGCGGCATATTTACCGCTCCTGTGATATTCCGGTTACTTTACAGTTGGAGGTGTTGTAAAGCTGTGGAACGGGGCAGGTGATGGCAGCGTCCATTCAAGGCCTTCCGCGCCTTCCCAGACCTGGTCAGTTGCTTTCTCTGTGCTCTTACCACGGATAGTCTTGATCACGTTATACAGTAAGATCAGCTGCGAGAAACCGAATACGAATGCACCGACAGATGCGATCGCATTAAACTCGGCAAACTGCATGTGGTAGTCAGGGATACGACGTGGCATACCTGCCAGGCCGACAAAGTGCATAGGGAAGAACAGCACGTTCACCGAGATAGTCGATACCCAGAAGTGCAGTTTACCCAGGCCTTCGTCATACATATTACCGGTCCACTTGGGCAGCCAGAAATAGACCGCTGCAAAGATACCGTATAAAGCGCCGGTTACCAGTACATAGTGGAAATGAGCGACCACGAAGTAGGTGTCATGATACTGGAAGTCAGCCGGTGTGATCGACAGCATCAGACCTGAGAAACCACCGATAGTGAACAGGAAGATGAAAGCGATAGCAAACAGCATCGGTGTTTCGAAGGTCATAGAACCTCTCCACATCGTGCTCACCCAGTTGAATACTTTCACACCGGTCGGTACCGCGATAAGCATGGTCGCATACATGAAGAACAGTTCGGTCGCAACAGGCATACCGGTAGTAAACATGTGATGAGCCCACACGATGAACGACAGGAATGCAATCGATGAAGTCGCGTATACCATCGAAGAGTATCCAAAGATCTTTTTACGTGAAAAAGTAGGCACAACCTGAGAGATGATGCCGAAAGAGGGCAGGATCATGATATACACTTCAGGGTGACCAAAGAACCAGAACACGTGCTGGAACAGTACAGGGTCACCGCCACCTGCCGCACTGAAGAAGCTGGTGCCGAAGTTACGGTCAGTCAGCATCATGGTAACAGCACCGGCCAGTACAGGCATAACCGCGATCAACAGGTATGCTGTGATGAACCATGTCCATACGAAGATAGGCATCTTCATATATGTCATGCCAGGTGCACGCATGTTGATGATAGTCGCGATGATATTGATCGCACCCATGATCGATGAGATACCCATCATGTGTACAGAGAAGATGAAGTAGTCAGTACTGTCAGGACCGTAAGTCGTTGACAGCGGTGCATAGAATGTCCAGCCGAAGTTCGGAGCAGAACCCATACCCATCAGACTCATGACCAGGCTTGCAATCAGCAGACCAAAAGCGCCAGGCAGCAACCAGAAACTCCAGTTGTTCATACGTGGCAGAGCCATATCAGGCGCGCCGATCATCAACGGTACCATCCAGTTAGCCAGGCCGACGAATGCCGGCATGATCACCCCGAACACCATGATAAGGCCGTGCAGGGTAGTCATCTGGTTGAACAGCTCAGGCTCTACAAACTGCAGACCCGGCTGAAACAACTCGGCACGGATGACCAGTGCCAGTGTTCCACCGATAAACAGCATACAGAAACTGAACCACAGATACATGGTTCCGATGTCTTTATGGTTGGTACTAAATAACCATCGGCCCAGGCCGGTAGGTTTGTGGTCATGATGATCATCATGATGTTCTTCGATAACAGCGCTCATAGTTGCCTCGTTTATCTTATATTATTCAATAGGTTGAATTAGTTTTTATTATAAAGCGGCTATCGAGCTGCTTTGATATCTGCTGGTTGTACGACATCACCGGTATCATTACCCCAGGCATTTCGCTCATAGGTAACCAGTGCGGCGATGTCAGCATCGTTCAGCTGCGGTCCAAAGGCCTGCATCGCAGTACCCGATACGCCATGGACGACGACATCGATATGCTTAGAGACATCGCCAGTCGCAATCGCGCTGCCTTTAAGGCCAGGGAAGACATTAGGAATACCTTCACCGCCAGCCTGGTGACACGCAACACAGCTGGTCGCATAAACAGTTTTACCGTGTTCCATCAGCTCGTCTTTCGTCCATGTCTTGTTAGCACTTTCTTCAGCTGCAGCGGCCTGTTGTTTCTTACTATCCACCCAGGCAGCATAATCAGCTTCTGATACTACGTCTACAACAATAGGCATAAACCCGTGGTTTGTGCCGCATAATTCCGCACATTGTCCACGATAGGTGCCGATCTTGTCTGTTTTTACCCAGCTCTCATTGATATATCCGGGTATGGCATCTTTCTTGACACCGAAAGCAGGTACCCACCATGCATGTATTACATCATTAGCAGTAAATAACAGACGTACTTTCTTGTTAACAGGGATAACGACATGGTTATCAACTTCTAACAGATAGTTTTCGTTCTTGGTTGCCTTGTTCTGGATTTCTTCGATAGGGGTAGACAGGTTGCTGAAAAAGCTGATGTCCTGAGCATTTTCACCGACGTTATAGTCATAATGCCATTTCCACTGGTAACCGGTGATCTTGATAGACATATCGGAGTTTGAGACATCTTCCATAGCCAGCAGTACTTTGGTAGCAGGTACGGCCATAAAACCGAGAATGATAAATGGAACGATGGTCCAGATAATCTCTACGGTCAGGTTATCATCAAAACTGGCTGCCTGAGCGCCACGTGATTTACGATGCATTATTATTGAATAAACCATCGCACCAAAGACGATAATGCCGATAACGACACAGATCCACATAACCAAAGTATGTATACCATACGCACCTTGACTAAATGAAGTGACACCTGGACGTAGATCCAGCTGGTACTCAGCCCAGGACTGCATGCTCACTAGCATCAGACCTATAAAGCTGGCAACACGGATTGCTGCACTCATGTTTTCTCCTGACTAATTTTTATAGTAGTTTTTAAATTCTTAATTTAACTTGCAAGCCCACAATGGTTTGTGCGGGGGGATTTTGCAAGCACATTAATGGCGCGTATCCTACGTTTTATAATGTCTATTTACAAGGCTTAGCAGGGCTTAATTGTGTGATTTGACACAGTTATTTTGAAAAAAATACATAATATATTCCTAATATAATCACATACTTATATAAAGCTGTTTTATTTACTGACATCCGGGCAGGGTGAACCATGCCATATGCCACATATCTTCATAATTATTCTATTTAACATAATATACATTATGCGGAATCAATACATGATACTTACAGTGTGCTCTTGCTTATGTTCTGTAGTCTCATCTGCTGCATATGCAACCGTTTATAATCATCATCATTGGCAGATATCAGCGATATGTGAGTATCCAGACTTACCTGCCAGGGTTACCATTATCGGTACAACCATAAACAATCTCGCATCGCGAGGTTAAGATCAGAAATACAAAACTAAACGAGTGACGATGTTACTAGCTGCTTTGTATATTAATAAGCATCACAAACGGCTAATCGGCTGTTAGTAGAATTTACTTTTTATAAACCTTGGCTCGATAGTAAAACCACGCCTACTCCATCTTATTAATGATTGCTAATATATATCGATGAACCGAAAAATAATCCATATAGATATGGACGCATTTTTTGCAGCTGTTGAGCAACGCGATTTCCCGGAGTTACGAGGCAAGCCTGTGATCGTCGGCGGTGATCCTGGTAGCCGTGGCGTGGTCGCTGCCAGCAGTTACGAAGCCAGAAAATTCGGTATTTATTCGGCGATGCCATCATCTCGAGCCTACCAGCTTTGCCCGCACGCTATCTTCGTCCGACCCCGTTTTACAGCGTACAGGCAGACATCGACAGAGATCCATGAGATTTTCAGGGAATATACCGAGCTGATCGAACCGCTATCACTGGATGAGGCCTATCTCGATGTTTCCGATGTAAAAAAATGCCTGGGCTCTGCAAGTTTGATCGCAAAGGAAATAAGAGAAAAGATATTGTCACGCCTGCATCTGACCGCATCTGCCGGCATCTCTTATAATAAATTCCTGGCGAAACTGGGCTCGGATCAGAATAAACCGAATGGTCAGTTTGTTATCAAGCCTGGTGCAGCTGAGCATTATCTGCATGATCTGCCAATCGGCCGATTCTACGGTGTCGGTAAAGTTACCGAAGCCAGGATGAAATCTTTTGATATACATACCGGTGGTGATCTAAAGCGCATGAGCTTGCGTGGATTGCAGGCGATCGTAGGTAATGCCGCCGAGTATTATTACGATATCGCCAGGGGCATAGACAAGCGCCCGGTATCCAACAAACGGGTGCGTAAATCTCTAGGTTCAGAAACAACATTCCAGCAGGATATCTCTGATCATAATGAGCTGTTAAAGCAGTTAAATATCCTGCTGCAAGAAGTACTGGATAGCCTGTCAAAACGGGAGCTGTTAGCTTATACGCTGACGATCAAAGTCAAGTATTCAGATTTCACACAGGTCACCCGGTCTCATACCAGCGACCGCATACTCTCTATAGATAAATATGCGGCCGAGATAATCCCGGCATTGCTGGCAAAAACTGATGTTGATACGAAAAGTGTTCGTTTACTCGGTGTTACTTTTTCTAATCTACTGAACAGTAAAGACTTTGAGAATAGTCAGTTGCCATTATTTTAACAGTCGCAGGGACTCAACAGTGATACCTGCAGCCACGTTTACTTTTTCAGGTTAATAGCGCTTTTTTTATCCTGCGCACAGCGTGGTGCTTGTTGCCTGGCGAAGATAACCTGCGCTATTTATTGCTCACAGGATAGATTCAGATAGCAGAACCTTGAGATAATGTGCATAGGTCAATACCGCGCCCTGGTAGAAGCCCAGCCCATTGAAGATATCCACGATCTTCTGCTGGAGTGCTTCGTTATCCGGTTCTTCCATGAGCTCTTCGAGAGCCTCGATCAGCGGCTTTACCTCGGCGTCCTGCACATAGGTTTTCAGCATGGCGACGTCTTCTTCCACCCTTACAGGATTAACCGGCCGAAATTTGACCTTCTCGCGTTTCGCAGTCGGTTCCGCGAACTCGGGCGGTTCATCATAGACATTCCAGTCCCGGGCCTCCTGCGGTGGCGACACCGGAGGGACATCCTGCAGGCCTGCATAGGCGCTACCATTGCCCGATATTCGATGCTTCAGGGTATCGACAAAGACGTTAAACTCCCCTGCGCTGGGTACATTCAACAACAGCGACAACAATGTTTCACCCTGGGCATGACCACGGAACACCAGCTCTGCGCCCTTCATCACCGGTTCAGGATCGAGCATGGAAAGAGCAACCGTCAATTTCTCTTCTTTTAACAGCCCTTTCATCCGTACATAAACGGTATCACCGCTGATCTCAAATTCCCTGGTGCCCTGTAGAAAGCGTTTCTGTACGAGTTTCATAGTCGTGATATCTAGCTGTTTTCAAAACATGGAGTTTATATGAAATTCACCCCCGATGACTCTTCATGCAACCCCAAATTTTTCATGGTTAAGTTCTTTTCAGCAGGCGCCTCAGTGATGCGGTAAACCGTTCGTAGCTGCCGGCGGGTTTTACATTTTTTATACAGCTCAAGGCAAAACGCTGCCTGCGATCTGACATCCAGTCCTGTTTGTATGCGTCGTTACCCGTCAGGAAATCGACCTCTTCCACCTTATCGACATCGATCACGTACTGCATCAGGAAACCGGTAAGTATCGAACCGGTTGAATACCGCTTCCACGCCTCGTCATACGACAGCCTGAAGATGCTCGCTTTGCCGTGATGAACAAACCAGAGCTGAGCAGCTGCCGGTTGTCCCTCGATATAAAGGATCGCCAGCCGGGTCCACCCTGCCCTGGTAAAACGCGCCACGATATCATCAAGCGTAACCGCGTACTGTTCCTCCGCTTTCCAGCTGGCACTGTATACCGAATAGTAGTCGGCCATCGCCTGCACCACATCGTCGCCAGTAAAGAGACGGATATGGTAACCGTGTTCGCGCTCGAGTTTACGTTTCTTGCGGGCGATAGTATTACGCAGCCTGGCGGGACGAGTTGCAAGATATTCCTGGTATGACCGCCCCTGCACGCGCAAGATCCAGTTATAGAAGCGAAACACATGATCACAGTTAAACCCGTCGGCTTCCATGACGCGCTGCATGGCTGACAGCTTGCTGTCATCGTCGGCAACCGGCTCCAGTATCAGCGCCTTAAGCGGCTGCTGGCCCAGGCCCTGCACCAGGCAGGTAAGAACCCGCTGTCGATCATCATCCGTGAGCAGCAGGCTATAATGCGGCGTATAGCGGTGCTTGAGGGAATACCAGGTATTGCCCGCACTCTTCACCAGGGGCAGTATCGCCATCACTCTGTTGTCGGCCAGCACGCAGGCAAAGACCATAGACCGGTCATCGAGCGCAACTGCCATACTCTCGAACCACTCACGCGAGAAAAAGATACTGTCTCTCGCGGCCTGCGCAAACAGTTCATTCGCACTATCCGGCAGTTGCTCACAGTCCGGGTAACATACAAACTTCATTAACTTGCCAGCTCGCAGCAGTGGTACTCAAAATGTCTGAGCGAACAGCGTGCGAGGTGTCGTTTCCTCATATTCCATAAAACAGCTATTACCATAACTCAGGACGGTCAAGTGCTTTAACGCAGCGCGGGATTCCCGGCAGATGACCGATGTCACTGCCTTCATGCAGTGATTGACAGAGCCAGCCTTCAGCCTGGGACAGTTCAAACGGCGCCCTGGCCATGTCTTGCGTAATACCTTCGAAGCCTGTTTTAGAATAGAAATCCGGATCGCCATAGGTGAACACCAGGTCCACAGCCATGACCTGCAACTGTCCGATACCATAGTTAATCAGTTTTTGACCGATGCCTTTACCCTGGTGCGCTGTGTGCACAGCGACAGGCGACAGGATAAAAACCTCGACAGGCGCATCGAATGTCATCCTGGTGAAAAAGATGCATGCGATTATCTGTCCATCTTCGCTGGCAACATAGCCGAAGATATCACTGTTCTCGGTACTATCGACCAGGTCAGACACGAGGTTCCCGATCAGCGCTCCTTGCGACGTGCCTTCGGAGTCAGTGAACACTTTAGTGAATAGTTGCTCGATCTCGGCTTTATCGGATCTTTTATATGGTGACAGCTGCATGTAATTTCCCGGGGAATCAGATCAGGCAAACGATATTGTAGTGGCAGGTACCAAGTTACACAACAACACCAGCTCAGCAGGCAGATTGCTTGCGGTGAATGATGATACTTGGCCTGCTAAAACATCTTCTATAACATATGCGGGCCTGCTGGCCTGGCTATGAGTCCAGGCTGACCGGCTCTATTCATTTTCAAAAGATCGAGGTTCTGTAATGAACGACCACCAGCCACAACAAGACTGCTATTTCTGTACTGTTTCAAAGGGCGAAGCCGACCCCTTTATTTTCGAGAACAGGTCTTTTGTGGGAATCTTCGATACCAACCCTGTCAATCCCGGTCATGCCCTGGTCATTCCAAGAAGACATGTGCTGTCAGTTTTTGATCTCGATGAAGCAGAACAGGCTGATTATTTCGATGCGCTTCGGGGAGTTAAAAACGTGATCGAAACAACCGACCTGGCAGAGCTCTACGAAAATATGCTGCAAAGGGATTACCTGCTAGACCGTCCCAGGGATCACATCGAGACTGTGCTGCAGCTGGATTTCCTCGGGAAAAAACCCGATGCATACACCGTAGGCAACAACGATGGCAGAGAAGCAGGCAGAAGTATCGATCATTTGCATGTGATCCTCCTGCCGCGTTACAAAGGAGATGTAGAGAACCCGAAAGGCGGTATCCGTAACGTCATCCCGCGCAGAGCGAATTATCCGAGACGATAGCGCTGGCATCGAACATTATTTTTCTGCAAGCTGTGGCATGCTTCATAAAAGGAAAATGCCGCGGCCTGTTTACAGGCAGAATTAGCAAGCAGAGCTGGATACTTCCGCGTAATCCCCTTCTGTTTATTCAGCGGCGCAAGGTCTGTAATTCATTGGCGAAACCCAGACCCGCTTCCGTGTAGATATTGAAAGTATACTCAACGCCGATAGCTTTCAGGGCCTCTTCCTCATCCGGGTATTTGGTCGTTGCCGCGATACGGCCAGGAAAGCCCATCTCCTTGAGACGTAATGCCGCATCCATATTGGCTTTATGCGTCGGCAAGGTCAGCAATACCCACTCCAGTCCGTCGAGCAGCTCGGGCGCACGGGTCCAGAAATCCGGGTTGGTGGCATCACCCCAGACCACGTGCCTGCCTGCTGCACTGTGCTGCGCGGCCTTCTCCTGCATGATCTCGACACCGACCAGCTGGTCCGGGTAATCCGCTTCCATCGCATTGTAGGCGGCCGTACCCATGCGACCCATGCCGAACACCACCACCTTGATCCGCGCCAGGTCCAGGTTCTCTTCGCCTGACAGGCGTTTCGAGCGCTCGAATCTTTTCAGCATTGGCCGCCATGTGTGGTACAGCGTATCCCGGATGTTCACCAGCGGCGCCGACAGGATGAATGAGACCGATATCACGACAGCGAACACGGCCAGCCATTCCTTCGGCAACCAGCCTGCCGAGGCAGCAATTGCGCCGACGATCAGGCCGAATTCACTATAGTTTGCCAGGTTCAAAGATGTACGCCACGAGGTACTGGCTCTGAGCAGAAACAGGTTGAACAGGCCGAAGTACATGGCCACCTTGAGCGGCAGGAAAACGATAAAAAGCAGCGCAATCAATAATTCTGTCCAGCCCGGCACGGCTGTCATTCCGACACTCAGGAAAAAGCCCACCAGGAAAAGCTCCTTCAGTCCGAGCAATGCTTTCGACAGCTCGTTTGCCTTGGCGTGGTTGGCAAACAGCATGCCGAACACCAGCGCGCCGACATCCTCCTTGATGCCGACCAGTTCGAAGATATCCGCGCCGATCAGCGCCAGCGTGATGCCGAACAGGATCAGCAGTTCGCCATGGCCCACCCTGTCGAGCACCCTGTACAACAGGAAGCGCAGTGGGATCAGGGCCAGCAGCGCAAACGCCAGCGGTGACGGCAGCTTGCCTATCGAGGCAGCGATGAACACGACCGCCGCGATGTCCTGCACCACCAGCACACCGATCGCAACCTGTCCATGCCTGGCGCTGGTCGCACCGAGTTCATCGAGGATCTTCACCGCGAACACCGTGCTGGAGAACGACATGGCAAAACCTATGAGCAAGGCTGTCTCCATATCGAGACTGGAGAAGAGCGGCAAGCTGGTATAGGAGAGCAAAATCACCATGGCGGTGATCAGCAGCGTGATCACCGCCATGTGCAGGGACGCCACGCCCCACACCTCGGGCCTGACCAATGATTTCAGCCTGAGCTTGAGCCCGATGGAGAACAGCAGCAGGGTAATGCCGAGGTCGGCCATCGCATCGAGGAACTCGCCCCCCTCCGCGCCAAGGGCGTTGAGCATGAACCCGGCTGCCAGGAAACCGACCAGCGGCGGCAGGCCCGCCGCCCTGACCGCCAGGCCACAGATGAAGGCGATCGCTATCCAGATCGGGTCACTATAATGAATGGAGAGGAGTTGCGGATCCATGGTCTGCCTGCGAGCTAATCAGTGAGTCACAATATGCACTAAAGCCTAATTAGTAAGCCTTATTAAACGGCAGCCAATCATGACAGTTCTGGACACGTATATTGAGGGAGAAATTCATTTATCTGTCTGCTTCTGGTTAGTGCATAGCATACAAATATAACAGTAAAACCAACAGTTATGAACGCCTGTGCGAAAACATAGCGCTCTTCTCAAAATCGATACAATGATCGATTACACATACTCAGTAACTAGCGTGGTCAGGAAACCAAGCTGGTTAACCGTCTACAGTTTTTCCGCTTCTTGCCAGAAGCTCTCAGGATCGATTGTTTCATACCATTCATCGAATGTATTTTTATATGATTCCCATGGCTCGGTGAGAATCTCTCTCGGGTCCTGGCTTAAGCGGTATGCCATCCCCTCTACAAACCATGGCGGCATCGACAGAAACCTGATCATGCCGAGTTTTTCATTCTGGATATGATGTATCATTTCGTGCTTCATGACATGTGGCCTCCATCCACGCGGCCCGACAACAACAGCCGCTGTTGCCACTGACTGGGCGCTTGCTTTATTAAAGCCGAAGCCTTCAAAACATGATTGCGTCTTACAGAAAACAAATGTGGGCGGCACGTCAAAACTCGATATTTCAGCCTGCACATAATTCCTGGCGTCCTGGTAAAGCTTTTCGGCAACATCCAGCTTGTCTATATCTTCGATACAGATGTATTTGTTAACACATACCACGCCGGCCAATTCAGGAAAGAGAACACGGACAGGTTTATAAAAAAACCAGGCTGCAACCGGGATGGCTAAAGCCAGGAAAATAACAATGGCAAATACTCTGATCTTCACCTTTCAGTAACTATCTGGAAAAACACTTTGTTACAGCAGCAAAATTAAACATAGTGAAAACTCTGCTCTGATTACTGGTATCCGTAAAGTCACTCGATAAATTCCCCGATAACACTGTGTTTTTGTTTTATCTTATGGACGAGGTGATCATAATTCCGTAATCGAAGTATCGAGCTGATAATCAGGTAAACACCAAAAATAATCAATGCCGAAGAGATTACCGCCAGGGGAATAAGAAAATGTAAAACGTGCAAGATGTCGTAGTACTTCGACGTCGCTATGAGCACACTCATGACTGAAAGCGGCAAAACCAGAACCGCTATTCCAGTCCGCATTACCGCTAAAGAGGTGCGTTTTTCCGCCAGGATCAGCTGCACTTCGTTGATTACGATAGAATCGATTTTGTTTTTATCTTTGTTCAAAGTTTCTTATATGGCAAATAGATTGATACGTGCTGCCAGACATCAATCATTATGACTGCTTTTATCATCGTGCGCCAAGGTGATCACGACATTCCCGGTTTTATGTCCCTGTTCGACATAGCGGTGCGCTTCTGCGACCTGCTCCAGCGGGTAGCTTCTGTCGATCACGGACTTTAGCTCTCCGGCTTCGATCAGCTGCTTCAGGTAGACCAGGTCTTCGCTTCTGTAACCTGCCACCATCGAGATCACTTTCCTGCTGCCAGTCAGCGATGCCCACAGGCCGCGAAGCTGCTCTCTGAAGGTCGGGTTTGCCAGCAGGTAAATGCCACCGGGATTCAGCGATTTTAATGCGCGTACAAACGGACTCTTGCCTACCGTGTCGAAAATCACATCATAGCACTCACCGTTATCAGTAAAATCTTCTTTCGTGTAATCGATAAGCTTATCAGCGCCCAGTGATCTCACCAGTTCCATCTTCGACGTGCTGCATACCGCGGTAACTTCAGCGCCGAAGGCCCTGGCAAGCTGTACTGCAAATGTCCCTATGCTGCCGGTACTGCCATAAATAAGCACTTTCTGTCCGGACCGGATATTTCCTTTTCTGATGAAGTGCAATGCATTGAGTCCGCCGACGGGGACAGCGGCCGCTTGCTGGTAAGACATATTATCCGGCTTCATCGCCAGCGCTGCATTTTCTGGCAGGCACTTGTATTCGGCATAAGTACCAAAACCGGCATCGACCGGCGCGAAGACCTGGTCGCCTGGCTTAAAGAGCGTGACATCTTTGCCTACGGCCTCAACCTCACCGGCCAGTTGCTGCCCCAATATTTTAATCCGCGGTTTTAGCAGGCCAAGATATAACCGTAAAGGTAGCCAGAGATAGTTGTGGATCTGGTAGCGACGCATTTCGCAATCGCCGGTTTCTACTGTCGTCGCAATGATTCTTATCAGTACTTCGTTATCTTTTGGCACCGGTTTCTCTACCTGCTGCAACTGAAGCACATCAGGCGGCCCGTAACCTGTCCATACGATTGCTCTCATCATGTTTTGCTCCACGGTGATAACAACTCCCTTTAAATAAGCTTCATGGAAATTGTAGAAACTGGTACTACTGCAAATATATTACTCAGAATAGAAACAGAAAAATATATAATTACTCAATTGATTCCATTTCTCATAATCTTAAGTGTAATATTTCTCTCCCATGCATGCCGTAATCCTACATATGACCGCCCTGATCGCCTGCGGCGTTGGCTGGCGACTGTTCCGTCCCGGCGGCCTGGATGCAGATACCACGCGGCTGGCACTGACTTCGCTGGTCTACTACCTGCTGCTGCCGGCGCTGGTGATACAGGTGCTCTGGAAAGCACCGCTTGGGTTCAGCTCGCTCGGCATCGCCGCCAGCGCTGCGGTCGGCGTGCTCAGCTGCATCCTGCTCAGCAGCTTGATTTGCCGCAGTTGTAAACACGACGGCAAGATCACCGGTGCAGTGATACTGGCCGCTTCGTTTCCGAACGTGACTTATATGGGGCTGCCGGTACTGGAAAGCCTGTTTGGCGAAGCCGGTCGCAGCATCGCTATCCAGTACGACCTGTTTGCCTGCACACCTTTACTGCTCACCGTCGGTATCATGATCGCACGCATCTATGGCACGCAGGATAACGCGACACCACTCTGGCAGTCCCTGCTGCGGGTGCCGCCGTTGTGGGCAGCACTGGCCGGCGTCCTATTGAACCTGTCCGGCATCGGACTGCCCACCGGGCTAGATACGTGGCTGGAGATGCTGGCGGCGGGGGTGATTCCGCTGATGCTTTTCTCACTGGGGCTGAGCCTGCGCTGGGACACCATCGATACGACACGACTGCCCACTGTCATACCCATCATAATCCTGCAGATGTTTGTCGCGCCATTGATCGTCTGGGGTACCGCACAGGGCCTCGGACTCGATGGCATGGTATTCATCGGTACCGTGATGGAAGCCGCGATGCCCAGCATGGTGATCGGCATCGTGCTGTGCGACCGCTATGGACTGGACACCGGCCTCTATGCCGCCGCTGTTACCCTCACCACCCTGGTCAGCCTGTTTACGCTGCCAATGTGGTCAGGCATTTTGTCCTGACCGTCTATCCTGACAAACCGGGGGTAACTATTGCTGCCCCATATTCGCCCTCTCCCTTTGGCAGAGGGCTGGGGTGAGGGTAAAATAAACAGGGTTTACTGTAGTTAATGTATTTTGTATATACTTTACGTATCCAACTGTTTATTATGTATTTATTTATGTATCCGCACAGCGAATAAGCAACGCAGGGCTAATCAGCTTGATCTGCGATGAGGTCTGATTGATAAAGGTGTTGCCAGTCAGTCATACCGCCCTTGACGACATGCACATCGCGAAATCCATGCTTGAGTAATATATTGGCTGCTTTTGCCGAACGTCGGTCCGTCGTACAGATGATCGAGATCGAATCATTGGTATGGGTTTGCAGTTTATCGATTGCATGTTCGAGCTTCTCGACAGGGATATTCACCGCCGGTTCGAGATGCGCCTGCAGATAATCTTTTTCAGTGCGTACATCGAGCAGCAAAGTCTCATCAGCATCCAGGCGTCGTTTCAGTTCCTGCACATCGATGCTGGAACCGCGTCTCAGCGTTGCGATAAAACGCGGCATGAACATCACGATGGCCAGTAAAGCGATAGCGATCAAGATCGTGTTGATCAGGCCATCACCGCCAGTGATTGCTTCACGACCTGCATAACCTATATAGGTATAGGCAATCGCACCCGGCGACATGAATATGCATGATGCCAGCAGATACTCGATAAACCGTAGCCTGGTCAGTCCCAGTGCATAATTTAGCAGGTTGAACGGAAACAGCGGCACCAGGCGTACGAAGGCGACAAATCGCCAGCCTTCCGTTTCCACGCCATCGATCAGCTGTCTTAACCTGCCGCCAGCGCGCTGTGATACCCAGTCAGAAGCAAGGTAACGTGCGATAAGAAATGACAGTGAGGCGCCGATCGTTGCCCCTGTAATATTGCATAATGCCCCCAGGAATGGGCCAAATAGTATGCCACCCGATAAGGTCAGCACGGAACCCGGCAGGAACAGTACCGTAGCGATCGCATAGATGAAAACAAAGACCAGCGGCGCCCACCACCCTGCCTGCTGCAGCCACTGTGACAGCAGCTGGATATCAAACTGCTCGCGGTGATACACAGCGAACGCTATCGCTGTCGCGAGTACCACCGTCGTCGCTGCCTGCAGGATACGTTTATTCACTCGGCTGGTACATCCCGCGATCCGTTCCGCGACTCGACCCGTAACTCAGCCCGAGCGTCAGCCCCTGCCTCGGCATTATCGAAATGACGCCGATTGATAACATATTCTGATATCCTGCCGATAAATGGCATGATCAGCATACTGTGCAGCCAGCTAACCTGTTTCGGCTGGTTGAAATCATGGATCCCGATCGTCATAGCTTCGTGTCCCGCACGCGGCTGATCCCGGTAGGTACCAAACAGGCGATCCCACCACGGAAGGCTGAAACCAAAGTTACTATTGGTCTCATCCTCTTCGACCGAGTGATGCACGCGATGCATATCAGGCGTGACGACCAGTAAGCGCAGGTATTTATCAAAAGCCGTATTCAGACGAACATTGCTGTGGTTGAACATAGCGGTCGCATTTAACAGTACCTCGAAGATGATCACCGCGATCACCGGGGGCCCGAGCAGGATGATGACCGCAAACTTGATCAGCATGGAGAGAATGATTTCCAGCGGATGAAAGCGTGCGCCGGTGGTGACATCAAAATCAGGGTCTGCGTGATGAACACGGTGCAGTCGCCACAATACAGGAATCGCGTGAACCATGACATGCTGCAGATAGATCATGGCGTCCATGATGACGACTGATGCGATCACAGCGATAGCAAAAGGCACATCATAATAATTAAACAGGCCCCAGCCCCGGGTTTCGGCAGAGATCGCCATACCCACTGCTGCTGCCGGGAAGATCAGGCGCAGTAGCAGGCTATTGATAAACACCAGTACCAGGTTATTCGACCAGCGCATCAGTTTTGGCAGCAGCAACTGCCGCCGAGGCGCCAGTATCTCCCACACAGCCATGATGAAAAATACGCCGAAGAAAAAGCCCAGGCGTATCGTTATCTCATTGTCAGCAATCGAGCTGGATATATCCATGCGTAAGTGTACCACTAGTTTTGTAAATCTCTGATCTACAAGTCTATTCTACCAGGCAGGCATTCCGGCCCAGCGGTTATGTGCCTGCCTGTTGAGACAGGTAAATATATGAATTAATCTCATATTCACCTTGTATTGACGCGGACTGAGCAGGATAATTCACCTTTGCAGAAACTTACTATCCGTCAGTCCATTGTTACACCTTCAGATCCCCGAAAAACAGAGCAAGACCTACTGGAATCGACTCTATGGCAGTGCACTTGCGCTCGCCATCGTCGATGCTTCGCGCAGGCATAAAAACGGTCCTATCGTGGTCGTCGTGGAAGATGTCACCCGCGCAGACCAGTTGACCAGGGAGATAGAATTTTACAAGGATGACAGCCAGACTATCTTCCACCTGCCGGACTGGGAAACACTGCCCTACGATATATTCTCTCCGCACCAGGACATCATCGCCGAGAGACTGACCACTCTGCATGCATTACAGTCGATCAGCCACGGTGACATCCTGATCAGCCACCTGAACACCCTGGCGCAGAGACTGCCGCCACGGGGTTACATACAGGGCAATGTCTTAAGCCTGAAGATAAACCAGCAACTCGATATCGAAAGCTTTCGCCGCAGCCTGGAGGCCAGCGGCTACATCAACGTCAGTGAAGTGATGGAGCATGGTGAATTCGCCATCCGCGGTTCGATCATCGACCTGTTCCCTGCGGGTTCTACCGTGCCATACCGCATCGATCTGTTCGATGACGAGATAGAGAGCATCCGCTGCTTCGACCCGCAGAGCCAGCGTTCAGATAACAAGGTTGAGAGTGTCGAATTATTACCGGCCCGCGAGTTCCCGACCGATGAGCCCGGAATCACGAAATTCCGCTCACGCTATCGTGAGCTGTTATCAGGTGACCCGCTGAACAGTATCATCTATAAAAGTGTCAGTGATGGTGTTATGCCGACCGGTATCGAATATTACCTGCCGGTTTTCTATGATGAGAACGAACTCGACACACTGTTTGACTACCTGCCGAAATCGTCACTCTATATCGCACCGCATGAGCTGAACGCGGAACTGGAAGTGTTCGAGGCGGAAGTCCAGGAACGCTATGAACAGCGCCGGCATGATATCGAGCGCCCTATCCTGGCGCCAGCTTACCTGTACCAGTCGAGCAGTGAGATCATGGACATACTGGCCCAGGCCAGCCTGATCTACACCTCGAAAAACAAGAATATCGATGAGCACTATAACGCAGCAGTAAAGACACCTCCCGACCTGATCCTGCAGACCAGGCTGGAAGAACCGGCACAGGCGCTGAGCAACTTCATCAGCAGCTATAAAGGCCGCATATTATTCGTCGCCGAGACCAGCGGCCGTCGCGAAGTGCTTAGCGAACTATTACGTGGTCACCATATCCACCCGAAAACATGTGCCAGCTGGCAGCAGTTTATCGCCAGTGAAGACAGGATCTGCATTACGGTTTCCGAGATGTCGCAGGGCCTGGTCTTACTCGAGAGCGATATCGCTGTCATCACCGAGTCACAGATCTACGGCCAGCGCGCGATACAGAAACGGCGTAGAAATAAACGCGGCACAGACAGTGACGCCATCGTTCAGAACCTTACCGACCTCACTATCGGCGCACCGGTGGTGCATATCGATCATGGCGTCGGCCGCTACCTGGGTCTCGAAAAACTCAGCGGTGACGGCTATGACGCCGAGTTTCTTTTGCTGGAGTACGCCGGTAACGACAAGCTTTATGTACCGGTATCCTCTCTGCATCTGATCAGCCGTTATACCGGTGCTTCTGCTGAAAATGCGCCCGTGCACAAGCTCGGTTCAGACCAGTGGGCGAAAGCCCGCAAGAAGGCCGCGAAACAGGCTCGCGATGTGGCTGCCGAGTTGCTCGATATCCATGCACGCCGTGCAGCGATACAGGGACGTTCATACGCTATCGATGAAAATGAATACGCGAGCTTCTGCAACAGCTTCCCGTTCGAAGAGACCCCCGACCAGGAAAATACTATCAACGCGGTACTGGAAGATCTGCGCAGTCCGCAACCGATGGACCGCGTGGTCTGCGGTGATGTCGGTTTCGGCAAAACCGAAGTCGCCATGCGCGCAGCTTTTGCCGTCGCCAATACCGGCAAACAGGTCGCACTGCTGGTACCGACAACATTACTGGCACAGCAGCACTTCCAGAACTTCACCGACCGTTTTGCCGACTGGCCGATAAAAGTAGCGAGCCTGTCACGCTTCAATACCGCGAAACAGCAAAAAGAGATACTGGAAAATATAAAGAACGGTAAAGTCGATATCGTCGTCGGCACGCATAAACTGTTGCAGAAGAACATCAAGTTTAACGATCTCGGCCTGATCATCGTCGATGAAGAACACCGCTTCGGTGTCAGGCATAAAGAGCACGTAAAGTCGCTGCGTGCAGAGATAGACATATTGACGCTCACCGCGACACCTATCCCGCGCACGCTGAACATGTCGCTCGCCGGTATCCGTGACCTTTCGATCATCTCGACACCGCCGATGCAGAGACACTCGATCAATACCTTTGTCACCCAGTGGAACGACTCGCTGATCCATGAAGCCTGCCAGCGAGAACTGAAACGCGGTGGCCAGATCTACTTCCTGCACAACGAAGTGAAAACTATCGAGAAGATCGCACGTGATCTAAAGGAACTAATACCAGAGGCGCGCGTCGAGTTCGCCCACGGCCAGATGCCGGAAAAACAGCTGGAACAGGTGATGCTGGATTTCTATCACCAGCGTTTCAATATCCTGGTCGCGACCACCATCATCGAAAGCGGCATCGACGTACCGACAGCCAACACCATCATCATCAATAGAGCCGACCGCCTGGGGCTGGCACAGCTGCACCAGATACGCGGACGTGTCGGCCGTTCTCACCACCGCGCCTATGCCTACCTGCTGACACCGCCCGAATCGGCGATGACAGACGATGCGAAAAAGCGCCTCGCCGCGATCGAGTCGCTGGAAGACCTCGGCGTCGGTTTCACCCTGGCGACACATGACCTGGAGATCCGAGGTGCCGGTGAACTGCTCGGTGAGAGCCAGAGCGGCCAGATATCCGAAGTCGGCTTTACCCTCTACAGCGAGTTACTGGAACGCGCAGTGACTGCATTAAAACAGGGCAAGGTTCCTGACCCGGATGAAGCACTGCACTCAGGCATGGAGATAGACCTCGGCATACCGGCATTGATACCGGACGATTACATCTACGACATACACCAGCGCCTGATGCTGTACAAGCGAATATCGAGCGCAGACAGCCAGGAAACGCTGGATGACATCCGGGTCGAACTGATCGACCGCTTTGGCCTGTTGCCGGACTATCTTAAGAACCTGTTCGCAGTTACCGAGATCAAACTTGCCGCACAGAACATCGGTATCAAGAGCATAGAAGCGACCGATAGCGGCATCAAGATCATGTTTGACGAAAAACCGAACATCAACCCGACCAGGCTGATCGAGATGATACAGACACAGAGCAATATGTACCGTTTCGACGGTAAACAGACATTGCGCGTACTGCAAACGACCGAAGAAATAGAACAGCGAACGAAGCAGATATATGATGTAATCAATACATTATATTTACCTGAAGCTGCATGAGGATATAAATACCAACTGCAACTGTTGTCATCCTGAGCGTAAGCGAAGGATCTTATACACCGACATTATTTAGTTGCAATAGATGTAGCAGCGGATTTCAGTCCGTGAATTTAGCTATAATGAGAACAACAATGAAGAATCGAATCACAGCAAACTTAACTTTACTTCTATTAGCATTTCTAGCATCAAGTATCACCCATGCTGAAGAAGGCATCAAACCTGCATTGATAGAATATGACGTCGAAATCATCATATTCGAAGATGCACATGCACGTTACATCAACAGCGAATACTGGCATGAAGAGACCGAGCTGATACCGCCTGAAGCAATATCAACAGGGCTGGTCACAGATAATGATTTCAAAAAGAACAACTTCATAACCACGAAGCCTACAATACTCGACACAGAATACAGACGTGTCAATAACTCATCGGAATACAATGTCCTGTTCTATGGCAGCTGGCGACAGACCGGCCTCGATGAGAACAAAACATTTGATATAAACATCGAAGAACTCAACAATACTCACAACTCATCGTCAGAGAATCGCATCACAGGAAACTTCAAACTCGTTTTAGGAAGGTACCTGCATATATATGCTGACCTCGAGTACCATCGGGATGAGGAAAAGGCTACAACTGAAATAACAGGCAATACGTATAAAGCAGAGACGGAACTTGAAAATACGGTAGATAGCCCTGTATTAAAAGAACTCCCCTACTCTATAGATATACACCGTCGTATGCGCAGCAAGGAACTTCACTATATCGACCATCCACTCGTCGGCATGCTGATACAGATCAATCCGGTCAAGACCAGCGCAGAAGAGAAAACTGAAAATTAATCCAGTTATTCCGTAGATTAGATTAATTTAAAAACGTATCTATCGAACCGGCAAGCGACGCTCTACACCGGAACGACGCCCTAACACATCACTAAACCGCGTAGTGTTTCTGCGATCTGCTATTTGACGACGTTCAGCTTCACGCCGTTCAGGACCTTTATATTTATTATTATCTGTCCCCATTACAAAACCCCAATTGTTTTTGTTAATCATTTACCACATGAATTGATAATAGAATACTTTGCAAAAAAATGCATGTTTTATGCCAATTACCTTAAAGAGAGTAATATCAATAATATACCGACAACGAAATGCGCAATATCCCATGAAACAATTTCATGTGTAAAGTATATTGACAATATATAATTTTTGTCGAGCATGTACACAATTACACTTATCTCAATACTTAAATTAACATTAATTCAATAATCGACACCATAGATTTCAAATTCTATGTTGCGGGCTGGAAACCAACTTGGCAGTACAATCTGCCGGGTGTTTTCACGTTAATCAATAATGACTAGACACAAGAACAGCACTGCCTCGCACAATGCAGAAAAATCACATTCTACTACGGGATCTCGTAGTCATTTTAAGAGTAGAGCACAGAATTATATCGTCTGTTAAAGCTTAATGTTACTGACATATCAGAACTAATTGTTACTACTTGATCCGGACAGTCACTTGACGACTTCGATGGTAGAACATCATTACTTAAGAATATGCACTCAGAATTAACATAATTGGTCATGAAGCCAGTTATTATTAAAGTACGCGGACACGGCAACCTAGAACAACAGTATAAAATTTAGTCTATCCGAAATAACAACATACCAGATACTATATTGTAATTTAGAGAAAAAATAGTAGAAAAAAATACATATTCTAGCCACTAACTCTCTTCTCTGAAAATTGCTTCCGCAATACCCTCCTCACCAATAATACTTTCTAACCCACCCATTTGAGACAGACTAAGTTGAACCTCACACAAAATTTGATACCCTTGTAATCACCAATTTCAAGACTGCCACCCACATTTTTCAATTGGCTTTAAAATCCTTAATAATGCTCATAACATAAGAGCGCTGCAAGCCTCACTTACAACTCATTTTTCCACGCATATCTTCTACGGTGAAAATACACTAGAAGTGAGTACTTAAATCATATAAAAGGTGATAGAAAGCTGGCGCTACACTATAAATGCCTGAAATGCTTATGGTAGTGACACCTATATAACTATATACTCAACAATATGCGTTTCTAGGTAAATATAATATACAAGATTTGACAATGCATGCAGCATAACCACAAGAACAATGTCACTGGTTTGTTTATAGATCCAGCCAAAGAAAACAGAAGGTATAAAAACGAGCAGTGCACTAGTAAAACTGTGCGTAATAAAATGCAACAATGAAAACATAAGCGAAACAACCAGAACTGCAGCTATGGTATCACCCAATCGTTTCTGCAGGTAGGCACGGAAAAACCATTCCTCCGGCAGTGCAGCGACAAGCACCATTACAATAAATAAATCAATTACTTCCATATTCTGAAACAGAAGGACAGAAATAACTACTGCAAGAGCTACCCAATAAATCAGGAACTGTTTCCCAAAAGTATTGCGAGGCACATGCCACAGGAAGTCAAAATATGGCATCAATAAAAACAATACAGGCAAAAGCCAATCACGACTCTGTTGTGAAAATATTGCCACCAATGCTGCCACAGTATAGAGACAGCACGGTAACAAGAGATGTTTTAAATGAAAAGTATCAAATTTCATACGAATAAAAAAGCGGCGCATTCAGAATGAATGCGCCGCTTCAAATTACAGCAAACCGTTATTATTAGCTTACAGTTTTATTACGGCGATAGCCTATTAAGCCCAACCAGATAATAAAGCTCGCTACAATGAACCATTCAGCACGTTCGTTTAAATCAATGTTTGCACTAGAAATACTACAACCACTAGTCGAACCAGGAGGAGTATTAGGCGAGCCTGCTACAAGCACACCACTTGGGTCCACTATCTTGCCGTTTTTCAAGCCGTCAGCATCATTAGGTCCACCATCATATATCCTTAGGAATATACACTGATTACCTGCAATCAAACCTGGCGAGAACTTATCATTGGTACATGCACCCGAAACTTCGGCATTCGAGCCGAGCTGATCAGATCCAGATGCATCCAAGCTACCCCATATACCACTGATCAACTTACGATAAATAGCACCATCGACAAGCGGTGTGCTAAGACGATAAATAATATCAACATAGTCACCTGTAAAACCCGATACAACAAAGTCAACACAGCCACCCAGGCATTGTTGACCATCATTTGGATTCAATAAAGGATCATTCACACCTGTTTCAGCTGCTGTCAATTGAGTACCGGTTGTATTACCCGCTGCAATTGCAGCGCTACCAGGCTGAACCGAGACAGTATTTCCAGCACCATCGATGGCCTGAATATCACTGGTATTTGGTGGCACACTAGGGCCGAAAATCACACCTGAAGCAGCAACAGTACCTTCTAGATGCAATCTATACTTAACATTACCAAAGCCTGATGGATCACCAGGAGGCACCGTGGCGTGATAATCAAGGACATAAATATTACCCGCAGAACAATCACCTGGCGTTTGTGTGACTAAGTCATCCGTATAACAAGTCATTGTTGCAACACCATTATCCAGACCACTACTCAGATCAATTGAAGGTATAAAGTTCCATGACACATTCCAGCCAGTAAAGTCGAGAGTAACATTACCTGCACCATCATCCGATGTTACTGTTGGTGCAGAGACTGTCTGATGAACACCTAAATTACCAAAAAACTGCCATGGCTGATCGATATTAGGTGACAAAGGATCAGTACTCGCCAACTGGGTTGTATTGAGTTGCAAGCCATTCTGCGACACAAGCGCTGTAGGCGATGGCACACCAGGCTGTACTTCCATGGTGAAATAAGACCCATCACCAAGTACTGGTGTTACTTGCGGGGTTATATTGCCAGGATTAAATTGTAAAAAA